>Ga0114966_10001309_pt1 | contig 23183 bp, 16 predicted proteins | sample M_130207_XF_Meta_FD_87029 | JGI IMG/M metagenome (GOLD analysis project Ga0114966, IMG submission 87029) | Freshwater microbial communities from Lake Montjoie, Canada to study carbon cycling - M_130207_XF_MetaG | ecosystem: Environmental > Aquatic > Freshwater > Lake | place: Lake Montjoie... | reverse complement strand
GGCCCCGCTTGCTTCAAGCAAGCGGGGTGCCCCGCACAAGAAACATCACGAAGAACATTGATCAAGAAATCGGGCTGGAACTCAGGAACGGGAGCGCAATTACTTCCCGAACTCAAACGGGGGGGGCTGGGGGCGGCGCTTTGCCGCCCCCAGATTGGGGGGTGAATCCCGCTTCGCTGGGGGCCGCGAAGCGCCGACCCCAGCCACACTCGGGCAGTGATTGCGGCCCCGTTCCTGAATTGAACGTCGGTCTGAAGTTTCTTGGGCCTACAGCCCAACGGCACTCACTTTGAGCGGCACGGCGCTCGCCGCCGGTAAACGGAGTTGTGTTTCCAAGCAAAGAACCGGCGGCTAGCGCCGTGCCGCTCACGGATATTTTTCCAAAGTGAGTGCCATTGAGCGTCAGGCGGCGATTCCGCGTCACTCTTCCACGACCAACGTCGCGCCGGGGTAGTAGTGCCGCACGATCTCGAAGCACGATTTTCCGGCGTGAGCTTGGCCGTTGGCTCCCCACTGGCACAGGCCGACGCCGTGGCCGTGGCCGCGGCCTGCGACTCGCACCGCGTGCTTGTTCAACGTGAGGCTGAAGTGCGGGCTGCGGAGGGTGCCGGGAGGAAGACGCTCGCGCAATTCGACGCCGCTGACTATCAGGCTCTGCTGGCCATCAACAATCCGAAAGCGTGAGATCACTCCGTCACCGGGACCGGCCGTTTGTTGGATCGACGTGATGGCGGTGAGCGGCTTCAGGTCTTGGAGTCCGTCGAGGAAGTCGCGTTCGCTGACATCGGCTGTCCAACGAAAATACTTCGACTCGCGACACCACTCGCACGGGACCGACTTCAAAACGGGAGCGGCGTCCTTAAACAGTTCGGTTCCGTCGGTCGTCCGGCCACCGCAGACGGCCGAGTAGTACGCGCTGAACAGCCGAGCTTTGTATTGCAGGACGATGCCGCGTGTGTCAGCCACCGCGCGACGACTCGACACACTCTCGCCCGCCAAGCGTCGGCCGTTCGAGTCGGTGTATTCGACGCCGAGATACTTTTGGCTGCGCTGTGAATTGAGGAGATCGTAAACGGCGGCGGGATCGGCGTGTGCTTGCTGATACCGCGCGTACGTCCGCGCGATGATGGCCTGCGCACATCGGGCAGCCTCGTGGAAACTGGCGGGCATCTCGGAATCGACCACGCTGGCGAGGTACTCTTCGATGGGCAGCACGTTCACGGCGGAGACCCTTCCGTCCGTCCGTTTGAACAGCCGCACGTCGCCTCGATACAGATGCCCGTTCACGCGAATCGACGCCGCTGATTGCGAGACAATTTCCAACCGATCGACCGCAAACGTCGCGCGACCGATCTTGAGGCCGTTCTTCGCCGGTTCGACTCGTGCGACAGACAGGCTGTCCCCACGAGACAGTTCGCGAGAGGAGTTTGAATCGCGCGGCTGGCTCGTCGCGCGTGATGTACTCACCGCGCGGATCGAGTACGGGCCACTGATGGCGAGCTGCAAGTGCTCGCTCCCCCCCGGAGTGACATTCACCCGAATCAGTGGCGATTCCGAGGCGGTTCGAGGTGCAGGCAGTGGCCCCTCGATGCGTTTCGCAGATACGACCGCTCGCGTACGCGGTGCCATCTGAGTGAGAACCGAAGTGGGAACGCGGTCGCCAATTTGGAGCGGGGCAGGGGAGTTGAGTCCAGGCTCCGTTCGCACTGCGATCGCGACGGCACCCAAGACCACGACGATCGCCAGGCAGACTCCCCACGACCGGCTCGATGCACGGTCGTGCGATGTTCCGTTGCCATCGAACGAATCACGTTCCTCGGCGTTTGGCTCGTCTGTCGTTGTCGGCAGCATGTGTGGGACTCCGTTCCGTCGGAGATCATTGCCAGACGCAGTTCACCGCCAAACAAATTCGCCCGTGTCGATCAACGACACGGGCGAGTGAAAAGCAGAACTCGTCGCAGCGTCAGTCGTTTCTGAGCTTCAGATTCAACTCGCCCAATTGCTGACGAATCTCGTTGAGCGAAGTCACACCGAAGTTTTTGGTGGCGAGCAGCTCGTCCGGCGTGCGCTGGACCAGTTCGCTGAGCGCGGTGATTCCCAGTCGAGACATGCACTTGCGTGCCCGCACGGACAGGTTGAGGTCCGAAACAGACCGGGCCAACATCGCCTGCTCTTGGGGCGAAAGATCGGGCGAAATGAGTCCCGTACCAACCGGACCACCCCAACTCGTTTCCTTTGTGCCCTGAACCGCCAGCTCCTGACCAACCTGCAAGCCGTGAGCGGCCATCAGTTCGCGAATTTCAACGAGCGAGGTCTCACCGAAGTTCTTGCCTTCGAGCAACTCGGGTTCGGTGACTTTGGTGAGGTCGCCGAGGGTGATGATGTTCATGCCCGCGAGGCAATTTCGGCTGCGCACGGACAACTCGAAATCGGTTACGGGACGGCTGAGCAACTGGGCCAAACGAGCCTGGTTGCGGGCCGAATCGTCGTCGTAGTACATCTCGCTCGTGGCCTCGATGTCCTTCATGTACATCAGGGCGCGTTCGTGGGTGGGATCGAAGGCGAGAATCCGGCGGAAGCAGAAAGCGGCTGCAGCAAAGTTGTTTTTGTCTTCGTAGAGCAAACCCAGATTCAAGAGTGCGCCGAGGTAGAACGGCGGACGGCTCAGTGACTGCTCGTACAACCGAACGGCCTCTTCGTCGTTTCCGTGGAGGGCATTTTCACCCGCCAAACGGAACAGGGCCTGTGAGTGATGCGGGTCCATATCAACGGCCCGCTCGAAGTATTCGATTGCGCCGTAGGTGTCACCGCGATCGGAAAGGATGCAGCCCATTTGGTACGAGTAGTCGGCACGTCGAGCGCCTTCCAATCCGGACTGTTTGAGCGCAGCTTCCGCCTCGTCCAAATTCCCGCGTTCGCGGAGCGTTCCCGCTCGCTTCAGCGTACATTCGACGGTGTCGTAGCCCGCTTTGGCCGCCGCCGTAAATTTAGCGTCGGCGTCCTTCGGACGATTCAGCGACAGGTACGTCAAGCCGAGGACGTAAAGGGCGATCCCGTCTCCGGCGACGCCCGACAGTAGGCGTTCGGCAACAGCGTGCTGAGCGATCAGGTAGGCTCCGATTCCTGCTCGCACGGCGTGAGCTGCCGCACCACCGGCTTCGACCTCGCGCAGCAATGACTCAATGTCTTGACGAACTTGAATGATCTGATCAGAAGCGATGGCGCGGCGGAGTTGTGCAAACTCCTCGGCACTCATCGGGCCTTTGGTACTCAAAATCTCACGAACATTGACGGGTTCCGGCGTCTTCAACACAGTCGGTTCAACCTTTCGTACGGGCCGAAAAAATCACCGGGAGCGGGCGAGGTTCATCAACAAACCCCGCAAACGCGCCTCCCGGTCCAGCTTGCTCTATCAACCGAAGGGCGAGAGTATATCGGCAAGGACGCATTCTGCAACGCCGTGGGGGGACAGCCGGTTGCGGCGAAGATACTGGCCCCCGTCTTTCGCCACAGCCAATCTCTTCCGGCAGGTGGCGTAGCCGCACGCGAACCTTTCTGAGACGATGCCTCCGCGATGGCGGTGCCGAGCATTTGCTGCGCCTGCCGGGACGGGCTGCCCCGGTGTACCCGGCTTGTCTATTTCAGAACCGCCAGCCTGTTTGGGAACTGTCCGTCGAGAGGCCAGTCAAATGAGTGGAGAGTTGTTACTCGTCCTGTTCGGTCTGTGGATGGCCGATCCTGTCTCGAACGCTTCAGCTGATCCGAAGACGGACGAGATTCGGTTCGCGCTGATTGAAGATCTGAAGGCTCTGGAGCACGCCGACTTTCGAATTCGCGAGGCGGCCTCCGAGCGGATCGTCGTTCGACGCCTAGCCGCCGTCGCGCCGTTGGCCGAACTGGCGCAAAGCGGTCGGCCCGAGGCTTCGATTCGGGCGTTCGAGTTGCTTCGCCAGCTTCATTCCGCCGACGATGAAGCGACCTACGAGGCGGTCGAATCCGTTTACGATGCCTTGATCCAGGGCGACAACATTCAGGCGGCCTCGCGTGCTGAAGCCGCGATCGATGCACAGGGAGCGACCCGCCATCGGCGTGCGCTGGCGGCGTTCCGCAAGCTCGGTGGACTCGTCCGGTTCCACGTTGACGAAGACCCCGACAGCGACGCCCCGCCTCCTCCCATCAAGGCGGCGATGATCAATCGTCAGTGGATCGGTGGCGACGAGGGCCTCAAGTACCTTCGACGGATTGAGGACTTTCAACCTGCCGCTCGATTCCAGCAGCGATCCGCGCTGTACGTCATCAAGGGACCGACCGGAGCGAAGATTTCTCCGGAAGCCCTCGCGCAACTCAAAGCGGACTTGCAAGGTGTCGTTGCCGAACGAGGCCCCGCGTTTATGGGAGTGCAACCGTCAAGCGGGCTGGTTGAGAACGGATTGGTCATCAGTCGTCTCGTCCCCGACGGACCGGGTGATGCCGCCGGACTTCAACCGGAAGACGTGGTCCTTGAGTTTGACGGTGTCGCCATCCCAAACTTTGAAACTCTGGTCGAGCAAATCGGTTTGCGACAACCGGGCGACATCGTGACCGTCATCTATCTGCGCGACGGCGAGGAAAAGTGCCTCACGGTCGAACTCGACGAATTCAAAATTTGAATCCGCCGCGAGCAGCACTCGCTTGCCCATCGACTCTTGAGATATTGAGATTAGAGTCGGGCCATTGAACCCCCCGTTGGCGACAGGCGGATTGGCACGATGCCGAATGACTAACGGAATTGGCTGGCAAGCGAGACGCTTACCCTACGCCCCGATCAAACGCCGCCACCACTCAATCGCGACCCGATAAGAAGGACTTTCAAAATGGAGAGCGTGCCAGAAGCATCGCGCAATGTGGACTCGGTATGGACCGACCGCGAGACTCTTCTGCGAGACTGGCCGCTGCTCGGCGAGTCGCTCCCACCCGAGCCACTGGTACCGTACCCCGACTCTCACTGGGACTGGCGGGCGATTCATTCCCGCCCCGTGATCGACTCCACGGCGTTCGTCGCACCCGGCGCGATCGTGATGGGCCGAGTCCGCTTGAAGGCGCGCAGTTCGATTTGGTTTGGCTGCGTTTTGCGAGGCGACTTCGAGTGGATCGAGGTCGGTGAAGAGACCAACGTGCAGGACGGCTCGATCCTGCACGTCGATCACGGCTATCCGTGCATTCTTGGAGATCGCGTCACGCTCGGGCACCGCGCGATCGTTCATGGTTCGACCGTGGGAGACGGCGCGTTGATTGGCATCTCCGCCACAGTTCTCAGCCGCTGCGTGATCGGCGCGGGGGCACTCATTGCCGCCGGTGCCGTCGTGATGGAAGGGACTCACGTTCCGCCGCACACGCTTTGGGCAGGCTGTCCCGCCCGGCAGTTGAAGGAACTCAGCGAGGCTCAACGACAGCGACTCGCCGCGACGTACCAACTCTACGTCAACAACAGCGCCGGATTCCGCGCGGCATTCGATACGAAGAGTGGTGAGTGAGCTTCTCAAAACTAGCCCGACGCGCAAGCGAGGGCTGGGCATCCGATGAAGGTGAAGCCCTCGCTTGCGCGTCGGGCTAGATTTGAACAACTCCGCAATCTCAAGCTGTTCGACCATGAGTTCGACGGTCGGACCTCTCGTACGTCGGCTTGCCAGCCTCTCCTCTCGCGCCGCGCGAGGTTTAGCCAGACCTCATCCCTTTTCCTTCTCCTCCGCTTCGGCATCGGCCTTGCGAAGTTCAGTCGCTTCTTCGTTGAGCTGTTTGATTCGGTCTTCGCTCAGGTACTGCCGGATCAGCGTGGCCATTTCGTCGCAGAGGCGGTTGATCCGAGCCTCGCCGGTCTTGTCCTTGCGCGACTTCGCGGCGTTCACCGCCGGGACGCGCACTGCGGCGAGGCGGTCAAGAAACGATTGGGCATCATCCAGCTTGGCGAGTCCCGCCAGTCTGGACTCCTGCTCTTTCCAGTCTCGCTGCTTGGCGGCCGCTCGAATCAGTCCGATCTGAGTATTACGCACGGCGACCGCGTCGATGAGCTGCCCTTGAAGCATTTGCACGTCGGCTTCCGCCGCCAGTCTGGTGGAGTCATCGGGAACTTCGAGTCTCACCTGAGAAGCCACTCCGGGGACGAAGGGGACTCGTGCCAGCAGATGTTGCCCGCTGTAGGCGAACAGCCACACGAGCGGTCGTTCGCGATCCACGGCGATCGTCACGAGGCCACGTCGGTCAGTCAGCAACTCTCCCACGAGTGTCTCCAACCGCGCGACGGGATCGTCTTGAACCGGCGTCGCGGGTGAACTCCGCAGTTCGATGCGATGCGCGACCAACGGGAGCGACGGCTTGGTTTGCGTGGCCAGTTCCAATCGTGTGACCTGCTGCTGTGGACGCACGGCCACGACGATCGTCTCATTGCGTCCGCGCTGCTTGGCACTGATCGGCGAACGAAGGCCACTTCCGACGTTGGCCGTCATCAATGAGCCGGAAACCTCGGTCGCGGTGAGATACGTCCACGGAATCGGCAACAATCTCTCGACTCGATTCTCGCGACTGCGAACGGCGATCGACGGAACGAAGATGTCCTTCGGTTGAGCCAGCGCGAAGCGGACATCGGGTGCAGTCAGCGCCCCCGCACGCAGTCGAACTTGCACCGTGTGCCCGTCCACTCCTTCCACGACACCGACCGGGCGAAACGTCTGCCAACTCAACTTCAGAATGGCGAGCGGAACGTCGCGCGGATCGACCACGCGCTCGCCGACACTGGCCAGCGCAAGTTGAATCTCTGGCTGCCACGCTCGCACCTCGACCCGATAGCCGGGCCGAGCCGCTTGAACGGTGGCCACAAACCAAACCTCCACCGGTTCAACGGGCAGTTCCTGCGGATCGGCACGCTCGACCAATTCGGCCACTTTGAGTCGCGACAGTCCCGCCGCACTGACCGGTTGCAGCCACGGTAAAGAATCCACACGCAACTGCCACATGGAACCAACACACCGCCGCGCCGCCTGCTCCGTGGCAAGAAGCATTTCTCGCTGAGCCGCTTCCGAAAGCTGCGGCGCATCAAACGCGATCACCAATCGGACACGATAGGGCCGCACATCGACGGGTAGCTCGGCGGAGGGATCTGCGGCGGAGACGGGTGTCGCACCGAACAACATCAGCCCGACCAGCAGGGCGAGGAGCGAGATGTGAGTGCGAGGTTGAAGTGCGGGGCATCGGTTCGCAGTGTCGTCATGAGCGGAGACCGTAGTCCGGACTACGGTTCCCGTCCCGGCACTGTTCAGGAAACGACTTCGACTCACGGTTCTCTCACTCCCTCTCACGGCTTCGCTCGCACTGTGGCACTCAAACTGACGCCGAACTCGGTCACGGCGCGTCCTGCGGATACCACGATTGCAGCGTCCAGCGTTCGATGTCGTCGTACGTGTGCATCGGGCGCGGCGGAAGCCCGATGAGATGTTTACGGGTGACGAGGTACTCATCCACTTCCCACAGCGGGACGTAACGCGCCTCGGTCAGCAGGTCGCCGAGCAAGCGGTGGAGCAACGCGGTCGCGGTCGTCCAGTCGATAGTTCGTTCGAGTTCCAAGAGCGTGCGGCGCGTCCGTTCCGGCAGCGGCTGCAACGCGGCAACGCGGGCTTCCGTTTGCAGAGTCAGCAGCGGCCAAATGTCCGCGATCGGCTCCACGAACCGCGCGGTGCGATAACAGATGTCCCAGTCGTCTCGCGTGAGAGCTGCGTCCGGTGCGGCATCTTCGACGAGAGTGACGGTCAGCCCGATCCGCTTCCATTCCGCGATCATCGCGCGCGCCGCCTCGCGCAAAACGGGGTCATCGGGGCAGAGCAACCGCAACGGGGGAAGTGTTCCACCGAGTTGCTTCTTCGCCGTTTGAGCCAGTGCGGCGGCGAGCTGTGGATCGTAGGCGGGCGGCTTAAGCAAACGGTTGTAACCGTAGCTCGACGAGGCGAACGGACCGGTGACGAGTCGTCCGTGTGACGCGGGGGCGTCCTTCAACACGACCTCGCGCAGCAGCCGCTCGCGTGGCACCGTGTGCAGGATGGCTCGCCGCAACTGACCATCGCGCAGCGCGGCGGTCTTCGACTGAAACATCAGGAAGTGAGACTGGGGCAGGGCGTACTGCATCACGAAGAACCGGCCGTCGTCTTGAAGTCCCTTCAAGTCCCGCAGGTCCACGGTGGGGAGCAGCGTCACTTCCCCGCGCAGCAGTCCTTGCAGCGACTTTTCCCACGAGTCGTACTTCACCTCGACGACTTCGTTGACGTGACGCAGCCGCGTGGAAGCGGGCTGTGGCCGCGCGCGATGAAAGACGGCTTGGTGCTCGTTGGCGGAGACACGTGTGAATCGTTGACGCCCCAATTCTGCCGGGATCGTGACGAGTGACGACGCGACGAAGGAGGGTGCGATCGGAGATGACGTAGGGGAAGGCAGCGGCACAGAAGGCGGCGCTGCGGGGGCGATGGAATCGGGGCGAGTCGCATCGGCGGGATCGTCGAGACCGCGCTCGCTCGGTGGCGCGGCGGGCGTTGGTAAGTCCTGCTGAGGGGCGTCCTTGCTCACGCTGCGGGTTGGTGTGGATACCGACTCTCGCAACAAGTTGCCGGGCAACAAGTCTTCGTTCAACGAGAGCGACTCCCGCTGCACCGCGACCGGGAATTGCCAGAGCGACTCCAAGCGGAGCGGCAATCGGTGAAAGCGCACAGTGAACTCGGACGGACTTTGTACGGAGATGCCTGCGACGAAGCCTGCCAACCGTTCGTCGAAACTCGGCCGCTGCGGGTCGAGTCGTGCAGCCAGCTCCGACTGAACATCGGCCGACGTGACGAGTCCCCGTGACTCCCAATCGGCTCGCCGCAGTTTGAGTGTGAACTTGATCTCGCGTCCCAAGTCGGCCGGCTCCCACGCCTCGAAGTAGGACGAGCGATACCGCACGCCCTGCTCGCCGATCCGCGTCGGCTCGAACAGCGTTTGAGTCATCAGCAATCGCGCCCGTTCCTCGGCGGCAGTCGGAAACGGGCCACTCGCGACGGTGTTTGCCACACGCAGCACACCAACGCGCACACTTTGATGTCGATCGGTCAGTTCGCGATGAGCCTCTTTCAAACCGGGTGACTCGGGCCAGATGCGCGCGGCTCGTTCGATGCTCTGCACGGCGGCAGCAGCCTCACCGCGCGAGGCTGCTGCGCGGGCGTCACCGATCGCCGCGTTCGCCTGTCCGATCAACGGTCCCCGCCATTTCTGAACGGTCGCATGTTCCGGTTCGAGTGCGGCCAAGCGGTTGATGTAATGACGGGCCTGCCGGTAGTCCTGTCGTTGGACGAGCGGCCCGACCAAGCGATCGACGACGCTCCCCATCTGAACCGACAACCCAATGACAACCCCTCCCGGTTTCCAAATCTCTTCGAGCAATCGCCACGCGCCGTCGAAGTCGTTGCGAGCCGCTTGTAACTCGGCATCCTTCAAGACCAACTTCACATAGGTCTCGTCAAACTTCGGCCACGAGGGAAAGAGGATGTCGTCCTTTTGAAGTGGGTCCGGTTTGGGGAAGTCTTTCGGCCGAGCGAATCGCAGTTTCTTGCGGATCGCCACCAAGTCTTCCTCCCACTCCTTCGACTCCTTCGTGAACGAATCGATGCCGTTATCGATATCCGATTCTCGCTTCTTCGACCCGGCCGTCCGTTTGGAGGCGGGAAGTTTTCTCAAGGCTTCGCGCTCGTCGCGCAACTCCTGGCGGCGAGTCGTCAGGTCCGCGATGTTGGAGGCGGTGGTCGCCTCATCCTCTTCCAACTCTTCCTTGATGCGGGCGTTGTTGTCGCGATGCCGTCGTCCCACGAGCAGCATCAGGTCGTAAGCGAGCGACACGCGACCCTCGGCGACCAGTTGCTCGACGCGCCGCAGCACCAAGTCTTCGTAATGCACGATCCTCTGAATGAATCGTGTCTCCAGCACATAGTCGGGATCGACGCTGTCGTCGAGCAACGTGACCGCCAACTTTTGTAGAGCCGCCTGACAATCCTGCATTCGGTTGCGAGCGGCAGCCAGCGGCACCTCCACGGCGGCTCGCACTTTGTCGGCGTCTGCGCCCCGGTCGCGTTGCAAGAGTTGATCGGCCTCAGCCATCCGCGCGGGTCGGTACTTCAACGCGCGGAAATAAACCACTTCCGCTTGCTTGTGTCGCAGCGTGAGCCGTCCCAGCGGATCGGGGCGAGGTGAAGTCGGCTCAACCACCAGCACGTCTTCCGTCCGCAGCACGATCCAATCGAACGGCTTGCCGCGCAACAGGTCTTCGCCCGACGGCAACACCATCTCGCTGTACTTCGGCGGCGGAACGTCTTCCTTGGATGCTTGAGCGAATGCGAAGCGGGCAGAAGCCAAGAGGCCCATCACGAGTACCGCGACGACCACGAAGTGTCGCGTCAGGCTGAGCGCTGTGTGGCTGGGATCTGCGCTTCGCGGCCCCCAGTGATCGCCGACACGCCTTAACACGGGATCACACTCGCGTCTGGGGGCGGCGAAACGTCGACCCCAGCCACACATCACTCGGCCTCTCTGAACTTCGCTTCGTTCGTTCATGGCTGCCCCTTTGCCAAGAGGCGATACAGCGAGCCATCACACGCCACCGCGAACAGGTCGTCGCCGATCACGCGCAGACCGAGACTCAGTGTTTGCGGCAGCTCGATCCGTTGCGACTCAACCCCCGTCGCCGGTTCGAGCGCGACGACCAAGCCATCGCGACACGCCACCCAGATGCACCCCGACCATTCGACCGGCGCTCCGGCCGGGCGGCGGTTCGTCAGCGCGAGCGACCAGCGTTCCGGCAACTCTCGACCGGGTGTGACCGCATGCAGCTTCTCGTCACCAGACCAGACGAGCAGCGATTCACCGACCGACCAGACACCGCGCACGGGTGACTCAAACGTCCGCTGCCCGTCGATGTCGAACGAGCGTGCGTTGAGTTGCTTCACAGCGCCCGAGGCATCCGCGACGAAGAACGCTTCGCCGCGCAGGCCGGGAGCCACGTCCACCGGTTGCGCCAGTTGCAGCTTCGATGCTCCGGCCAGATGTGGCACGTCAGTCGCGCGGAGTTGGATGCGAGTCAGCAGTCCGGTCTCATCGCACGCGATCAACTCGTTGCCGTCGAGTCGCGTCAAGAACCGCCAGTGCGGCGCGGGCTGTTCGCCCGCCGGTGCGAGCCAATCCTGCACGGCTTTTTTGTTGGAACCGAGTGGCAGCAGTTTCAAACGCCCGATTAACGGCACGACGAGACCGTCATCGAACAACACTGGGTTGGCTTCCACCACATCCTCGTTCCCCAGCTTGAACAGCGCGTCGGCTTGTCCCGAACCGTTCACGATCCAAACGTGAGTGGTCTCTCCCGACGCGGCGACAGCGATCCGGCCATCGTGCAGACGACTCGCGCGCAGCGGCTGTTTCACTCCGGCCGGCAGCTCCAATTCCGTGGCCGCTTTCAAATCGAAGCCACCCTGCTTCAAGCGGTTTGGCCCGAGCAACACGGTCTGACCCGCTTCGCTCACGGCGACCGAACCCCCTGCGCCGCGAGCCGCCACGAGTTCCAATGGCTCGGCCCCGACAACCGTGCGCCACGGGCTGGTCATCCGTTCGCGATCAACGGCCGAGAACGTCGTGGCATCGTGGAACGGAGCCTTGCGACCGACGAAGAACTGCTCGCCGACTGACTGCAACGGCTGCGAGGCGATCCCCGGCGCTTGCGAGTTCTGGTCCATCCGAATCGTGTCGGCTCCGATTTCAAACCGACGAAACGCGGAACTGGCTGCCCAGAACTGTCGATCAGGACCGAGAGCCACGAACATCGGTCCCCCGTATCCGCCCTTCACGCGGTACTGCGCGACGGGAGCCAGTCCCGCGCGACCCGCTTCATCCGTGACCGAGAACGCGGCGAGATGTTCGTTGCTCGAGGGGACGACCAGTTGGTTGCCGCGCAAGACGGCCGGTTCGCGCACGGAACCTGATACCCGCGCGCCGATCATGTGCTCGCCGGTCAATTCCACGAGGGGCGCGGCGGGCTGTTCCGCGTTCCAAACTCGCAGCCGTGTGCTGTCGGCCTGATCGTTGTCGCACAGCAGCAGCAGCTTTCCCATCGACAACGGCGGCGCGGTGATCGCTCCTGCCGCGTGATCGGTGAACGTCATCGCCGCCGCGCCCAGCGGTCGCATCGTCAGCGCATAGATCATCGCCAGCTCGCCCGCCATCAGCAGATGGCCACCATCGTGAGAGAGGGCCGGTGGACCGAGCACGTTCTGCGAGAACACCACTTTCGCGGTGAGTCGTCCCGAATCGAGATCGACTCGGCACAACGCGCGGTCGTCGGTCGGAAGATAGATTTGACCTTCATGCACTAGCGGAGCCGAACGCGGCCGGCCATCAAGCTTCAGTCGCCAGATCAGTTTCCCCGAGGTGGGCTGACAGCACAGGAGTGACTGCCGCCGCGCGTCGTACAGCAGCAACGAGGGCTGAGTCGCTTTGGCAAGCAACGGAAAGAACGGAGCATCCAGACCGATGACGCGTCGCCAGACGAGTTCGCCCGTCACCGTATCGACCGCGTAACAACTGTCCTTGGCCACGGCATAAGCGACGCGACCGGCAGAGACTTCTTCCGTGCGCGACCGCGTATGGAACAGTCCCAGAGCAGGGGAGGCCGTCGCCGATTCTTCCTCACTCGTTTCAGCGGCTCGTTCGGTTTCGTCGGTCGCAATGACCGAACGCTCCAGATCGAGTGACTTCTGCAACGCAGTTTTCACCCGCTTCAAGTTGGCGTAGTCGGCGAACCGCCGGACGAGTTTCTCACGCTCAGCCAGCGCGACGATCGGCTGTTTGCTGGCGAGCGCCGTTTCAACCGCCGTCATTGCCGAGTCAAACGTGTTTTGTTTGCCAATCGCGTTCTCAGCGGAGTCCTTTGCCGTCTTGATGCGAGCGAGCGTCGCCGTCGGCGGGTTGGTGGGATCGGCGTACCGCTCCATCAGCGAACGAGCTTCGTCCGAGACGATGAGCAGTTGCGCATCGCGCGCCGATTCGGCGGTCTGCGCCGCACCGATCGCGATCTCTTCCGAAAGCTTGAACAGCACCGGGTGCAGCTCGGCAAAGTCGGATTCCGCGCGGTGGTTCGAGATCAGTTTCTGCAGCTGCTCGAGACCCTTCTTCCACGCCGGGGCGGCTCCCGTCGTTTCCTTCTGCACGAGGGCTTGGTCCAGCCCACGATCGACCTGACGCCGCAGCGCGTGTCGCGGATAAGTCTTCACGAAGGCCTCGAAAGAGGCTGCGGCCTGAACCGGTTGTCCGTTGGCCAGTTCGCTCTGCGCTTGGGCAAACAATCGCGAGGTTTGCTCGCGCGCCATCAGGAACCAGAAGATCCCGGTCACGAGGAGCAGCACCACGCCGCCAATACTCAAACCCATGAAGAGGGGCGACGTGAAAATATCCTGCTCACCCGGCCGTCGGCGTCCGGTCGGGACCGACAACACCGGAGAACCTTTCTTCGACGATGAATCGTTGGACGAAGACCTCGATGATCGGGACAGCGTGCGTTGGCTTGAGTCGTCGTCATCGTCCTCATCATCAAACGCCGCGACGGGGAGTGCCTGCGATTCCGTATAGACCGCACCCATGAACAGCGACATGTCTTCGACAGGTTTGGGAGGCGGCTCGATGGGCAGCTCGGGCGGTCGCTTCGGTTTGTCGGCGCGACTGCTCGACTTCGGTTCGGGGATCGGCGGCACCAGCTTCAACGGCAAGTCCGCTTTCGCGCGAGCCGCCTGCTCCACCACCTTGAAGCGAATCCCGGAGTCTTCGTCGTCCGTGTACCCAGCTTGGGAGTCGAGATAGACCAGATCGAGGCTGCCGATACGGAGGGTATCGCCCGACTGAAGGGTCGCCCGCGCGACCGATGTCCCGTTGACTTCGACTCCCGAGGCCGTGGCCGCCGTTACCTCGAACGCCGTCTTGTTCCAACTGATCCGGCAGTGCATCGCCCCGACGCCGTCCTCAGCAACGCAGACATCGTTGAACGATTGACGACCGATCGACAGCGGCTGCGAGCGAGACAATTCGCGCTCCTGCTCGGAACCGTCAGGGTATTGAAGTTTCAGCAACGGCATGGTGGAAAGTCAGGAAGTAGGAGCCAGTGGGGAGTGGACAGTGGGCATTTCCAAACTAGCCCGACGCGCAAGCGAGGGCTGGACGTTCGATGCAGCGAAGCCCTCGCTTGCGCGTCGGGCTAGTTTGGAAATGTCGTTCATTCATTCTTCATCCGAGATCGACAGCCGAATTCGTTCCATCCCCGCTTCGTGGCCGGAGTCCATTACGGCGACGGTCATCCCGTGCGAGGCATCTCCGTTGCCGACCACGAGCATTTTTGTGGACTGCTTCGCACCGAAGCGGAGTTCGCGCAGTTTGGCGATTAAATCCGGAACGTCCTGCACCGCGACGCCATCGACCTGGATCGCGTCATTCTTGTCGATGCGGACGATGACATAGTCGTCGTCGGATTCGGGATCGTCTGTTTTCTGTTCGCGCCCGGCCCCTTTTTGAGGATCAGGGCTGGGCATCGGGATCGCCGAATCGAGCGACTGCATCGAAGTCACTAGGAAAAAAATCAGCAGGAAGAAAACGATGTCCACCATCGCCGTCATGTCGATCAATTCTTCGTGGTCGATGGAGGGGGACATCTTGACCAACGGTGGTTCATCGTCATCGGGATGGCGCGAGTCCTCTGGCACCGACGTTTTGGAACGCCGCTTGATCGCCGACTTCACCCGTGCGGTTGCCTGCGGCACGTCGAGCTTGCGACCGCAGCCGGGACAAGCGGCGATCTGGCCTGCGAGGTCGTCATCGACCTTCAGCTTCGTACGGCAGCGGGGACAGGCAAACCGAACCGACACGACGGACTACTCCTTTTCGATAACGGCCAGCTTGAGTTCCATGCCAGCGACACCCGCCGCAGCAGCAGCCACTCGGGCCACATCACGCAGCCGGACGTTCTTTTCCGCTTTGATGAGGACCGTGTTCTTCTGTGATCTCACTCCCTCTTCGACCGCCGCCCGAACGGCCTTCTCTTGCTCCTCCCGTTCGACGAGCGGTTCGCCCTCACGCCCATCACCGACGTAAACCTGACCGGCCGAACGATCGACGCCTTCAATAATCGAGACGATCACCGACGTTTCGCGATCCGCCGCCACACAGTGTTTGGCTGCGGGCAGATTCAACTCACCCGCCGCCGCGCCGAGCGTCGTGACGAGAAAATAGATGTTCATCATGAACACGAGATCGATCATCGCCGTGACATCGAAATTGGCGTCGGCCTCAAGTTTGCGAGGTGCCAACAACGGGTTGTCGGGATCATCGAGACTCGGCGAATGCGAGGCGGAAGTCATGGGCGGCTCATGGCGTGATATGTGTAGGGTGCGTGGAGTCTTCGGAACGCACCTTGCAAACGAGGCTCGATACGGTGCGTTCCGAAGACTCCACGCACCCTACGACATGGAAAAGTCAGTTACGGAAGTGTTCCAACACTTGAGTTAGACTCGACGCCAGTGATTCCTGAAGCAGCCTCAATCGGATCGACATGCTGGACAGGATGTATCCCAGCGGGATGGCCGTCCCGAGACCCATCGCCGTACAGATCAGAGCGATACTGATTTCATCCGCGATCTGCGATGGTTGAATCTTCTCACCGGTACCGATGCGCCCGAACGCGGCCATCATCCCGAGCACCGTCCCGAACAGACCGAGCAACGGGCCGTTCTTGATGACGGTGACGATCCAACTGACGCGGTATTCGAGGTCCGCCAAGATGTCGCGCTGCATCGAAGTCGAGACGCGTTGCCGGAGTTGCTGAAACGGCTGCGCGCGGTTGGCAATCATCAACAGGACCAGGCGGGGCAGGGCGCGGAAGTCGAAGTCGCACTGTTTGATCGCCGAGTCGTAGTCCTTCTTTTGCAGATGCCCCTGCAATTCGTCGAGGAACGCCGCCTCCGCCTCCACCGAGCGGAACCGCAACTGGGACAACCGCCGCCAGTTCAGGATCACGCAGTACATCCCCCACAAGAAATTGAGGGCGAGGAAACCGTAGCTGAACTTCTCCAGCCATTTGACGAGTTCAGTCGTGTGCATTTCTACTCCTTGGCCAGCGGCCAGCTCATCTCAAACACGAACGCGGGGCGATGCTACAGAGCGAGGAAGTGGTTCTCAAACGGCCTTGGCAACACCAACCCGAAGCGTGAGCGAGGACATGTGTCGCATCCTCGCTTACGCTTCGGGTTAGTGTCAGCCGGACTTCGGGAACAAACGTAGGGTAAGCGTCTCGCTTGCCCGTGACTGCCGTTGGAAAAAAGGGCAAGCGAGACGCTTGCCCTACGCCTTCCAACTCGCGGTTGAACGAACTCATTGAAAATACGTCTGGCGTGTGACGGCGAACTGATAACCACCCGCCACGACCTCCACCACAAAATACGTGCGACGAATCACTCCGACCGGGCGACCTTTGTAATCTCGTTCGAGTTGAGCCAGCTTTGCTTCGGTTGCCTTGGAATAGAAGTGGAAGATGACCGTGTCCGGTCCCACGTCGATGTTCGCTCGTTTGAACAACTCGACATCGGCACCGCGACGATCGCCACCCTGCCACGTCATGTAGAGTCGTTGTTCGTCTTTCCCGGTCTTCACGTAGCGAACATCGGGCACGGGCTGATTCAACTTCGAGAGATAGGCCAGCCGACTGTCCGGCAGCAGTGCCCCCAACTCCACACCGAAGAAGCCGAGTTGCTTGGCGTATTCATCGATACCCGCCTTGTCTCCAAAACGGACGAACCAACGCTGTTCGCGAGGAAACCCGCCGGTCCCGCCTCCCACGCCGAGTCCCTTTCGTCCCGTCCCCTTCGCGCTTCCCGGACGCCCTTTGTTTTCGATGCCGGTGTCGAATTGAGGCTGACTCTGATCGGAGGCCACTGCCAGACCGACTCCCGATTCCGCCGCGTCGGCTACGGTCGAAAGGGCTTCGGCGATCTCCACGCGATCCGAAACCTCTTCTACGGGAGCGGCATCGCGCACCTCGGGCAATGGAGAATCGACCCGCAACGTTTCACCGGGTGTTCCATCCTCGAACCCGCCGGGCAACTCGACCAACTCCATCGTCACCCCTTCCGGGGGAGGAGGGAGCCGGTCAGCCAGCCACTTCGACACGACACCCAAGCAGACGATGCCGACCGCCGCGAACAACACCATCGACCACGAACTCGCCCGGTCATAAAGCGTCGTCTTGAGGACGGGAGTCACAATGGAAGTGGGTCTCGCGGACATGCGGCTTACTGAACGCTCCTGACACTGCGATGAAACGGGGAAGGGGGCGGGAGTCTGACTACTTGGGTACAGGTTCTCAACCGAGTCACGAGCTTTGTATCCGCCTCGATGTTTGTAGAACGGGCACTCCTGCCCGTCCACTCTTCAATGCCAAAGCCAGACGGGCAAGAGTGCCCATCCTTCAAACGATTCGTGGTACGAACATTCAACAGCGAGGGACGATGAATCTTCATCCGCTACCGCGCTGGAAGGCTCCTCCCTATACTCCCCGCCCTCACGAACAGATCTTGGGTCGAGCGGACGGGCATGGCACGCTACTTCAAATACAAGTCTTCGGAAGAACTGGTTGCGGACGCGGTCGGACTCGGTTCGACATTGTCTCTGTCGAGCGACTTCTCTCCGTTGTTTGAGCCGTGCCAGCTTGGGGCGTTGACCCTCGGCAACCGGCTGTGCGTGCAACCGATGGAAGGCTGCGACGGAACGCTCGATGGTGGCCCCGATGAACTGACTTATCGCCGCTATCGGCGCTTCGGAGCGGGCGGGGCCAAGCTGATCTGGGGCGAGGCGACGGCCATCGACGAAGCGGCGCGCATGAACCCGCGCCAACTGTGGCTGCACGACGGAACGGCTTCCGCACTGGAGGAGATGCTCAACGGCTGTCGTCAGGCGCATCATGAGTCGATAGGAGCCAACGCGGAGTTGGCCGTCGGCTTGCAGCTCACGCACTCGGGACGATTCAGTTATCGCCGACCGCAGTTGACGACGCACGACCCGATTCTCGACCCGCTCACGATCGACAAATCGACCGGTAAGTTCGTCGATGATTCGTACCCGCTGTTGACCGACGACGATTTGAAGCGGATCGAGGATCAGTACCTCGTCGCCGCGCGACTCGCCGCGCGGATCGGCTGCGACTTCGTCGATCTCAAGCAGTGTCATCGGTATCTGCTGTCCGAGTTGCTCGCGTCGAAGAATCGTCCCGGCGAATACGGCGGCAGCTTGGAGAACCGAACGCGACTGGTTCACAACGTCATCGGTCGCATCCGTGCGGAACTCCCGTCGCTGACCATCGTCACCCGGATGAACGTCTACGACGGCATCCCGTATGTCCGACGCGATCGGCTTCCCGAATCGCAACGCCCCGCGATGCCCAATGAAACCGACGCCGAGTTGCTCGCGGGGAAGGGCATTCCCGCTCCGTACTCATTGCCGATTCAAGTCGGCTTCGGCGTCGATCCGTCAGATCACTTGAAGCTCGACCTGACCGAGCCGGTTCAAGTGGTGAAGTGGCTCCGCGATTGGGGCGTCTCCGCCATCAATGTGACGCTGGGCAATCCCTACGCGAACCCGCACGTCGTTCGCCCCGCCGAGTTCCCGCCGGTCGATGGCTATCACGCGCCCGAGCATCCGCTGATTGGAGTCCTCCGCCACTTCAACGCGACCGCCGCCATTCAAGCCGCCGTTCCCGAGTTGCCTGTCATCGGTAGTGGCTACAGTTGGCTGCAAGACTTCGCGATGCAGGCGGGAGCGGGGAACGTGCGCGACGGACATTGCGCGATCGTCGGTCTCGGTCGAGCCACACTGTCTCACCCCGACTTCGCGAAGCATTTGCAAGAACATGGCTCGATGAACCGCAAGCTGATCTGCCGCACGTTCTCGTACTGCACGAACCTGATGCGGGCGAAAGATCACCCGCTCGGCCAATACGCGACCGGTTGTCCCCCGTTCGACAAAGAGATTTACGGGCCGCTGTGGAAGGAAGTCGAAGCCAAACGGGCTGTTCCATAGAAGCCCAACACAAACTCGAAGCGTCAGCGAGGCTTCGGAAAAACCCGCGTGGAATCGTCCTCGCTGACGCTTCGGGTTAGTGTTTCAAACGCTGCAAGTCTTCGAGAAACGGACCTCACTATGATTGAACTCCTCACCGTTCCGAACCTGATCGCACTGCTGACTCTGACCGCGTTGGAGATCGTACTGGGGATCGACAACATCATTTTCATCGCAATTCAGGCCGGAAATCTTCCCGTCGAACAACGCGACCGAGCGCGACGATTGGGGCTGCTGCTGGCCGTTGTCTCGCGTGTTTTGTTGCTCTTCACGATCGGCTGGGTCGTGCAATTGAAGCAGCCGATGGGGACGTTGCTCGGGCACGAATTCACATGGAAAGATTTGGTTGTCCTCGCCGGAGGACTGTTCCTGATTCGACAGGCGACCGTCGAGATTCATCACAAAGTGGAAGGCCACCACGCAGAGGATGGGCACGGTTCGCCACGCGTCTCCACACTGAACGCGATGCTGGTGCAGGTGACGATCATGGACGTGGTCTTCTCGCTCGACTCGGTCATCACGGCGGTCGGCATGTGCAAGGAAGTGCCGATTATGATCGCCGCCGTGCTGATCTCTGTCGGTGTGATGCTGGTCTTCTCGGGATCCATCGTCCGGTTTGTCGATCAGAACCCAGCGATCAAGCTGCTGGCATTGTCGTTCCTGCTGCTGATCGGAGTGCTGCTCGTCGCAGAAGGGTTTCATCAGGAGATCGACAAAGGCTACATCTACTTTGCGATGGCCTTCTCGCTGGGGATCGAACTGATGCAGATGCGATCCCGTCACAACGAATGGAAGCGTCAGAAAGCCCTCCCTGCCGACGCCGCGTCGTCGTCGGTGCCGCACTCGTGAACGACACCAACCCGAAGCGTGAGCGAGGACGGGTGGTTGACCGAACCTCGAACGGGCCTGTTTCTACAGGCGTCCTCGCTCACGCTTCGGGGTGGTGTTGATTGCGACCTCTCTTTCGACCACCGGGCCTTCCCTATAGAATCCGCCCGCCACGCGGCACCGCTGACTGATGCGACCGCAATGGGCCACCGCGCTTCCTCGTGAAAGCCTCCCCCGCCGCCTCATGTTTGACCAACGCTTCATCCGCAATTTCTCCATCATCGCCCACATCGACCACGGCAAAAGCACGCTCGCCGATCAACTGCTGCTGAAGAGCGGTGCGATCACGATGCGCGAGTTCCGTGACCAAATTCTCGACGACCTCGAAGTCGAGCGGGAACGTGGCATCACCGTGAAGGCGCGGGCCGTCGCGATCAACTACACGCTCGACGGCCAGCAGTACGAGTTGAATCTGATCGACACTCCTGGCCACGTCGATTTCCATTACGAAGTTTCGCGCAGCTTGGCCGCGTGCGAAGGAGCCTTGCTCCTCGTCGATGCCTTTCAAGGCGTGCAGGCTCAAACGGTGGCCAATGCCTACGCGGCGATCAACGCCAACCTCGAAGTCATCCCGGTTCTCAACAAGATCGACTTGCCGATCATTCGTGCGGACGAAGTCCTCGAAGAAATCGAGACCGTCGTCGGGCTGGACACCACGGACTGCGTCCGGGTCAGCGGCAAGGCGGGGATCGGCATCGAAGAATGTTTCGAGGCGATTATCAAACGCGTCCCCGCTCCCCAGGGCGATCGTGACGCCCCATTGCAGGCCCTGGTCTTCGACAGCAAGTTCGACCATTACCGAGGCGTCATCACCTACATCCGCGTGAAGCAGGGAACGGTCTCCAAGGGGCAGAAAGTACTGTTCATGAAGGCCGGCACGGCGCATGAGATTCTGGAAATCGGCCAGTTCCGCCCGAACATGGTCCCCTGCGATGAACTTGGTCCCGGCCAGGTCGGTTACATCATCGGCGGCATCAAAATCCTCGGCAATGTTCACGTCGGCGACACCGTCACCGGGTTTCACAACCGCGCCTCCGTTGCGTTGCCGGGCTACGCCGTTCCGCAGCAAATGGTCTTCTGCGGCATGTACCCGCTCGACGCCACCGACTTCGAGAACCTGCGCGAAGAACTGATGCGCATGGGTCTCAACGACGCTAGTTTCTCGTTCGCACCGGACACCTCCGAGGCCCTCGGCTTCGGTTTCCGCTGCGGCTTCCTCGGGATGCTGCACATGGAAATCATCCAGCAGCGGCTGGAGCAGGAAGCCAACGTCGATCTGATCCAGACGGCCCCGAACGTCACCTATGAGCTGCTCAAGAACACGGGTGAGATCGTGCGGATCGACAGCCCGCAGGATGTTCCCGACTCCGGCCAGATCCAAGAATTCCGCGAGCCGATTGCCAAAGTGAACTTCATCCTGCCGACCGACCGCATCGGCGCGATCATGCAATTGAGTGCCGATCGACGCGGCGTCTACAAGACGACCGATTACCTCGGCCCCAACCGCGCACAGCTCGTCTACGAACTGCCGCTCGCCGAAATCGTGTTCGACATGTACGACAAGCTGAAGAGCATCACCGCCGGCTACGGCACGATGGACTACGAAATCATCGGCTTCCGCGCGGCCGACCTCGTCAAGATGGATGTCCTCGTGAAGGGCGAAAAGGTCGATGCCCTCGCCTGCATCGTCCATCGCTCCCAAGCCGAACGCCGAGGCCGCCAGCTCTGCAAGAAGCTCAAAGAACAAATCTCCCGCCACCAGTTCGAGATCCCGATTCAAGCGGCACTCAGCGCCAGAATCATCGCCCGCGAAACGATCTCGGCCGTGAGAAAAGACGTGACCGCCAAGTGCTACGGCGGCGACATTTCTCGTAAACGAAAACTGCTGGAGAAGCAGAAAGAAGGCAAGAAGCGCATGAAGCAATTCGGCGCCGTCGAAATCCCCCAGAAGGCATTCCTCGCGGTCCTCGACACCGGCGGCGACGAGTAGTCTTCAGACTTGCCTTCAGTTCTTCCGCCTTGTCCCCTCGCCCCGGCTCTGCGGGGAGAGGGTTAGGGTGAGGGGACTTCTCTTTCGCTGTAGCTCACCATCTTGGAAGTGATGCCGAACCGGGCCACCCGCCCCTGATCTGTGACACTACTCTCCCACTTGCCGCAGCGCGGCCGCTGCCAGCGATTCCGATAGGAAAAATCCAACGGATGTCAGTTCGTCGAGAATCTCGCCGAGGCTTTCAATCAGCCCGCGCTGCTTGGCCTGAATTATGAGAGCGACCGTTCCAGTGACGGGAAGATTCAACTGCCGGGCGATGCGGCGAGCCTTCTTGTCATCCAAGATGATTCGGTCGGCGGACAGTTCGCCAGCCAAGGCGATCGCTTCCGATTCACCGGGGCCAAGTTGCAACTCCAACGATTTCACCGTCGCCGGGTTTCGCACCGGCTCAACGGAAATCCACCCCGGCAGAGGGCTGCCAAACTCGGCGACCACTGCGGCGGGAATGGTGATGGTTCCCAACAGTTGCTGAAGCAGGTCGAGGCGGCCGATTGCGTCCAGCACAATCAGGCAACTGCTGTTGCAGACGGTGAGGGAATCAGACATGGCGCAGGTCATCCGTCAGTTCGTCGGCCGGATAGTCGAGGACGGGAATTCCCAGCGTGCCCAGCAATTCCATGAACGTCCGTTTGGAATAGCCCGCCAGTTCGGCAGCCTGTCCGCACGATAGCCGCCCCACTGAGAACAACCGCGCCGCCAATTGCAGCTTCGCCTCGGCTTCGCTCACCGACTCCGGCAGATCAACGGTCATTTGAGACATGGGATTTCCTTGGAACCATCAGATCAACGTCGGTCGTGAGGATACGCTTGAGGTTCAGACGATTACCAGTAATTGCAAAACACTGGCGGCCCACCAACTTGGACGTGCCACTGTTTGGCCGCTTTGGGATAAACAGTGCAGCTGAAGAGTTTGCCATCCATTCGCACTGCTTCTCCGAAGACTCCGAAGCAGTGGCACTTCTCCCGTTACTTGAATGGTTGATCGAGCAGAGCCACCCCGCCGAGTGAAACGCTCGACCTCGACCATGTCGCCGCTTACCGCGACCACTTACCAAAATAGTAT
>Ga0114966_10001308_pt1 | contig 23187 bp, 28 predicted proteins | sample M_130207_XF_Meta_FD_87029 | JGI IMG/M metagenome (GOLD analysis project Ga0114966, IMG submission 87029) | Freshwater microbial communities from Lake Montjoie, Canada to study carbon cycling - M_130207_XF_MetaG | ecosystem: Environmental > Aquatic > Freshwater > Lake | place: Lake Montjoie... | reverse complement strand
CCATGCTCGTACCGGAAAGGAAAAAACTTTCCTACACTCCGAGCTGCTATTCAAAATTAATTTGAGTCGGATAGGAATTGATACCTATTGATGACATTGAATCTGACCCGATCTATTAGGTAGCCATCGCTTCGTTTCAGAGGCACAGCTTTATGTACACTATACTGTGCGTAATAGAACTTCTCAAGGCTGCATGTCCTTCCACGCTGCCGCTCAAAATGGTGGCCCCAGTGGGTAACGCTCCCACATCTCCTGATTGAAAGTCAGGCGAACTAACTTCTATTCTATAGGGCCAAAAAATGAACAGCACCCGATTATTCCGCGCACGGTTATCTGTTGAAAAACATCAATATGATTACACCGACTCCTGTTTTACAAACAACTAGACTTCTGTTCAAAATGGTGCATGTGGAAGGATTCGAGCCTTCAACCTACAGATTCGTAATCTGTTGCTCTATCCAGTTGAGCTACACAAGCATAAATGGTCCAGCATGAGGGACTCGCACCCCCGATAATTCCGCCCCAAACGGAATGCCATAGCTACTAGGCGAATGCTGGATATGAAATGGTGGTGCCGGTGGGACTCGAACCCACGATGTTTATATTTCCGGTTAAAAGCCGGAACCAATCGCCGCTATGGGGACGACACCATAAAAGTTTAGTAAGTTTAATCTATTACCCCATTGCCACTCAAAGTTTGGGGAAACCCCGAATGGGCGAGCGCATTGCCCGCCGACTGAACCTACAAAATGGCTGGATAGGTAGGGATCGAACCTACGACCTACGCATTAACAGTGCGCCGCTACTGCCACTGAGCTACTATCCAGTAAAATGGCTGCGAAAGATGGACTTGAACCATCACTTCCCGATTAACAGTCGGGCTGTGCTACCTTAACACTATATCTCAATAAAATGGTGTTTCGGGTAGTTTAAATGTATTACCGCCGATACTTTCAAATATTTCTTTTTGATATTAAATAACATTTAGGATATGTATATGTTATGAAACTAACAGAAATACTTTTAAATGAACTTTGCACTTCTTGGTTACAGTCCGATGGGGAGGATTATTATAATATTATTCATGCACCAACGTGGTCAACAGGAATGTGTTGTGAAATATCAGATTCACTGGCAAATTTCTTAAATAATAATGGATTTCCACAAGCAAAGACCGTAGATGTTAAACATATAGTTTACAAACTACCACACACAGTTGTTCAAGTTGGAAACTTTATAATAGATTTTACATACAGACAATTCGAGGATGATGGTAGCGTCCCATATATAACATCAGTGTTAGAATATAAAAAAGAATTTGATTTTAAATAAATGGTGGACGACCCGGATCTTGCAACCGGAATTACTGATCTTCAGTCAGCAGTGATACTTTTTCACCAATCGTCCAAAAATATTTTGATAATGTATATGGTTGGCTTACTCACTCCGCTCAATGCAAAGTGGTCGGACTTTGAACCCGTTACACGTCTTCCATGTGCCGTAAGATTTTAGAGACGAAAACACATACACTATCAAAATTGATTCGCATGGTTGGATTCGAACCAACGGCACGTGCTTTATCACACTTTCGCGGTGTCATTTACCATCATAGTGAGCACTGGTCTACCTCTGAACTACATACGAAACTGGTGCAGTAGGCGGGACTCGAACCCGCAGACCTCTTCGTTGGCAACGAAGCATTCTACCATTGAACTACTACTGCATATAAATTGGTGGCGATGGTAGGATTCTAACCTACAACCTGCTGTTTCGAAGACAGTCGCTCTATACATTGAGCTACATCGCCATATTCTGGAGCCAGATACGAGAGTCGAACTCGTTTTTCAACTTTACAAGAGTTGCACATTACCACTTATGTTTATCCGGCACAAAAAAGCGAAGAATTCAATCTTCGCTCTTGTTTTTAAATTGTAAACAAAATCTTATTCTTTCTTTTCTTCTTCTAGTTTTTTATATTGATTCGAGATCGACATAATACTAGACATAAATATTTTTTTGGTAGCGGCTCTGTCGATGCCAACTGCTTCTGCTTCAATGAAAGCATCTCTCATTGCCTTCTTCAAGTTTGCTTCAAAATCAGTTTTGATCTTTTGAACTTTTTGTCTAGCACCAGCCCGCATCTTAGATTGCTTACCACCGCCAACGCCCGGATTTTTTGGATCAAACGTTTTCTTATACTTTACACCCTTGTCATGTGTTTGAGCAAATCTGTCGTAATGGGATTTTCCACTGTCCGGACTTTCCGGTGCAAAAGTTTTCTTGATACCTGACCACATATCAGATCCCCAACCTTCATCCATTTCGTGTTCTTGAATAACTTCTTGAACGCATTCTGCTATCAACTGTTTTAGATCTTCGTTTGTCATATGTTGTATATTTTATATAAATATACATATAATAACAAAAACATCTAATAATTTGGTGGAAGAAGAGGGATTCGAACCCACGGAAGCTTGCGCTTCGGGAGTTTAGTAAACTCCTGCTTTAAACCACTCAGCCATCCTTCCATATCCTAAAATGGTGGGCACGCTTGGACTCGAACCAAGGGTTATCCGAAGAGGGGACATTTACAGTGTCCTGCAATAGCCGCTATGCGACGCGCCCATAAAAATTATTTGTTTTTACCACACCAAGTTGGTGTTTGGCAATGACAATTTGGACAAATCATTCTTAGATTTTCCAATTTATGATTGTGCGGATTTCCATCTATATGATCAAGTTGCATTATTAATTCTTTACCTGTCCAACTTGTTATCCCACACACTTCACATTTATTTTCTTTTATTTTTTCTTTTATAATTCTATTTTTTAATTTAAAAGTTTGATACTCAGGGTGTTTTCCTTCAAGTATTTCCGATAATAAAATTTTGCACCCTTTGTTTCCAGTATAATCTTTATTTTTCCAAGCCAAACCTAATTTTTTGGCTCGTCTCCATAAAGTTATCACCGTAACTTTTAATTTTCCGGCTGCCTCGTGTAGCGTGCATTGCTCATTGTATACTCGGATAATGTCAGCATCCGAAACTTTAACGTTATGATTTTGTTTCATATGTAATATATATAGACCTGAAATCTAAACCTATTACATTTTTATTATTTTTTCAAAAAATTGTCATTTGAGTCAACCTCAATTTCGCCAATGACGTGGCGTTTGCAAAATGGTGTACACCGTTCATGTTTTTTGTCATGAATCTTCGGTTTGGTTGGATACCAAACCTAGCACAAAATGGAGCGGCAGACAGGGATCGAACCTGCGACATCAAGTTTGGAAAACTCGCTCTCTACCAACTGAGATACTACCGCAAAAATTATTTCTTATTTAAGAAATCTTCCGGTTTCTTAGCAAACTTCTTTGAAAGAAGTGTTAAACCTTGAAGGATTTCTGGACTTATCACACCAGTTATTCCATAACTGATTGCTTTTGTTAAGCTACTTACTTCTATTTGTTCTAAAATAAACCATGCGATTGTTGAACATATCGCAGCGGCGATGATTCGTTTGATTTGTTCACCATTAGTACGTTTTACACCATCCATGAAAGTTCTTGCTACCATACCCAGTGCTCCGATCAGAGCAACAACCCATCCACCTTTTAAAAACTCGACGAGAATATCTTTGTCTTCCATAAATTATAATGTATGTTTATAAATATGTTTCATGTCTAACAAAACTTCATTTTTATTTACTTTTTTTAAATTTGGTGGAAGCCGTGGGAGTTGAACCCACACGAATAGTTCGATTAAGAATCGAATGCCCGTCCACTGTAGCTTGACTTCCATATAGTTTTTATTTATAGTCGCAACTGATAATAACGACTGGAAAATGTTTGGAGAAAAGTGCTTATCCTACGATCCGTAGGGAATATTGCACTTTTCTCCAACTTTATATTAAAATAAACATGTCACTTCGGCCTCACAACAGATAAACTATCTCTGTTGATATTGATTCCCACAAAACGGTCGCTATCGCGCCGGTGGCTATTTTAGTGCTTCGGGGTGCATTTTTACCCATCTAAATTGTATTGTGAAAAAACTTGAAATTGATACCTATCATTAGGTTCCCCAGACTCTACTTACTTTTTTTTATTTGTCAAACTTTTTTATTAAATCTCCTAAAATAAAAAACCCACCTCTTTTTAGAAGGTGGGGCAATTTAGGTTAGACTTTTTATAGTCTCCTTATGCCACACCTTTCGCATCACGACCTGTATTGGTTCCTAGTGTCGGTTGCACAATAAAGCACAAGCTCCAATAGGAGTTCGAATTTTGTGATTTATGTGCTACGCTGTTCATATAATGATGCTTTGTTATTTAATAAATACAACTATGGTATGAAAAAAATCAAATGTCAATCACTTTTTTATTAAAAACGTGATATTTTTTCACTTTTTTTGTTAAAAACGATGAATTATTTGGAAGTTGCTCTAAAAACGCCGTCCCAATCTGGGGGAAGATTACTCTTTCTAAGCTCTCCGATTCTTTCTATCATCATCTCATAATAGTGTATAAGTTCTTTATTATGTTTCATTAATACATCCGCTGTGCTAATAGCTTTATCCCAATTTTGCATTCTGTATTGATTCAAGAACTCGGAATGCACCGAAAACACCGCACTTTGAAACGGTATTCCTTGATTTTCAAGTATGGTATAGATTTTTACACCTTGTTTCTTTCCTTTTACAGCAATGCAATCCAACTCAACACATTTATATTCGTCTTTTACCATGTCGTATGTCTTTGATCCGATGATAATACGCACACCGTATGATTTACTTTGACCTTCTAGACGAGATGCCAAGTTCACATGATCTCCCAAGCAGGTATAGTCGAACCTTTGTGTTGACCCCATGTTTCCGACAACAACGTCACCTGTGTTTATACCCAGTCCCATTCCAAATGCAGGAATGCCTTCATTTTTTATTTCGGAATTAAAAGTGTCCAACTCTTTTAGCATGGACAGTGCGGTTTTCACAGCGTCTTTGGCGTGATTTGGATTATCCAACGGAGCATTCCAAAAAGCCATCTGAGCGTCACCGATATACTTATCCAGGGTACCATCATTTTCTAAAATAGCTTTTGTCATGGCGGTCATATATCTGTTCATAATCTTCGTTAGACCTTGAACATCCTTGCCATAGTGCTCTGAAATTGCGGTGAACCCACGAACGTCTGTAAACATTATGCTCAATTCTCTTTCATCTCCACCTAACTGTAATAGTCCAGGATTCTTCTGCAACTTTTCCACCAAAGCCGGAGCTAAATATGTACCGAATTGCTTCTTGATTTGCATCTTGAGTTTGTATTCCATCACAAATCTCATGAATATTGCTCCTACCCACGGCAAAAATAAAGCCAGTGTTGGCCAAGTGTAATCTAACAAGTAGCCGTGTTTATTAAAAACATAAAATCCAACTGCGGTTGGTACACATAAAAGAACGGTTATCAAAACACCATTGTAAACATATCCAAGATATGCAGCAGCTAAAATTAAAAGTATAGCAATAGTTACACCGGAAATTAATTCATATAAATCGAACTCGGCTTTTCTTTCTAATCTGTTTCCGTCTATCAACATCTGTAAAGTTTGCATACTAACTTCATAACCGTGGGATATTCCAACTGGGGTTGCTACTGTATTCACCAATCCTTCGGCTGTTAATGCCAATACAACAATCTTTCCTTTTACTTTAGACCAATCGGCGTCCGTGTATGAAATATTATCAAATTTGTATTTGAAATTTATCCACACTCTACCGTTAGCATCTGTATTGATTGGGTTAGAACCTTTTACTCTTATAGCCTGAACTCCAGCGCCGTTGATTTTTGCTTGATAACTTGGTTCGTTTCCAAAAACCCGTAACACTTCCAGTGGTAAGGTTGGGTATGTTTCTTTTTTTACTTGTACAACCAGAGGCAAGCGACGTACCACGCCATCAAGTTCGGGTGCTGTCAATAACATTCCTACACCGGCAGACGATTCACCTATTTCTTTCATCGGCCCGATTGCGTTGGGGTAATCATACAACCATCCATCCACACTGCCGCCAATCGTCGCCATTCCTCTTGGTACTGGGACACCCTTACCTTTTACCGCCGCAGATTGTGATGTGATTACGGGTGCTTTTCCCAATATTTCCACAAATGCCGCGTCTCCACCCATTCTATCTTTTTCTGCAAATATAATTGGTAATACAACAGTAGCTGCTTCATTTTCGAACGCTTTCTTTATACCATCTGCCAATTCATTTCTTGGCCACGGCCATTGTCCTTTTTCTTCCAAACTTTTTTCGTCGATTTCAACAACAATAATATTTTCACTTTCAATTTTGTCTTGCGTGCGTTGATAATAGTCCAGCCCTTTTAAACGCAATACTTCTATTGGATATGGATCTTTCATACGAAGTGCAACCATGGCAGTTAATATCAAGACACCGATCCCAAATAGTTTGAGTATATACCCTTTCATTTTTGAACAACAGTCACTTTAAGTTTACTGCCATAATTGAGAGTATATTCTTTTGTATTACCGTCGCTGCTTATATTAAATATGGCATTTGCGTCGGCTTTTAAAGTATACCACACCATATTGTTTCCATTGGTTATATACAGTATGGCGTGAGTGCCGTTAGTTGTAAAACCATTATTCACAGTGGAAGTTGGAATAGATACAGTTGGTGCAATTGAGGTTGTCGTTGGTTGTACAGACTGTTTTGAAGCAATTGCATCCATAATAGCAATATTGGTACTTGGACTTATAGCAGTTATATCAAGATTTGCGACAACGGTTTCTTGAACTACAACGACTGGTAAGTTTGTTGGTTCGGTCGCGGATTCGGTTGGACTTTCTCCGACTTGTGCAACCGACGTGCTGGGAGATTTACTATCGGACTTTGTTTCTTTCTTTTCCATTTTTTTATTTTTATCTTCACCAGTATCTTCTTTTTCTGTATTAATCGCTGTTTTCTTTGCTTCTTTTGCGGCCTGTGTGACATTTTTGGGTGTGTCTATCAACAACATGTTGTTCACCTTGCTCTCGTCGTCAAAATTCAAAATTACAGGAGAAGACGGTACGACGGAACTTGATGCTACGAATGTGGCTTGATACGCCTTGGTCAACACAACGGTTCCAAGACCATTGCTCACTGTTATTTGTCCAATCACCGAGGGTCCGAATTGAGGTTGGGATGGAAGAAGAATAACAAGGCTTCTACCCAATTCATCAACTGTCATTGAAAAATCTGTACCGCGTACTGATATAGATGCCGTTGGTGTTTTTACTTTTACTTCTTCTTTATTATTTTTTGCAATCAACCCAGATGCATATCTAACGGTTCCCATCGTCGCTTTTATTCCAAGTTTTCCTTTTCCACTAACTGGGTCATACACAAAAGTATCTATAATCAGTTTGCTAAACTCGGTGCATTGTACTCTGGTACCATCTTCAAACGTTATACCGACACGCGATTTGAGAGTTTCTATGGTATCATCCATTTCAATGCCAACGCCAACCTGCCCATCCAATTTGGCGCTGGCCCTACTAACTTGTGTAGGACCAGTCACCTCTGTCAATTTTCCAGCAAAACCATAAACGTCATTACATAAAAATAACGTTAATGCCAATATAACAATTTTTTTCATTTTATGGGTTGCCTACGACAGTTGTTGCACTGCTCGGACCTTGTGGTGCTAATTGGTTTGAATTGTTGACTGTGAAGGTAGGAGCGGCGGTTGCTGTCTGTGACACGCGAATCACGTTGTTGCTTCCGATCAAACTATATTGGAAATATTGTTGAACCGTGCCTTGTTGATATATCATCATATCATTTCCCCCACCAAGAATGGTAACATCTTGATAGTGACCCGACTGACGAGTCCCGGTGCCAGCACTACCAATTTGGGTAGATTTTATGGTGTTGGTATTGCCAGTGACATCATACTTCAGATAGTTATTGAGACCGTTTGTTGTGGCATATGCAAATAGATTGGTGTTACCAGCAAACTTGATCTGCAAATCCGAACTTGCCAGTGTAGCTTTATCCGTTGCAGTGTTTTCTCCACCGTCGCGATACACAGTAACGTCATTGTTTATCCAAAGTCTGTTGGTGTTACCATCAAACTTGAAATTCATATTGTTATTGGCACCGTTGAAGTATATTCTTTGCTCGTTATTGTTTCCAGCAAAAGCCGACAGCAACTTCGTAGTGTTGGCTCCCGTGATAGAGAAATCCGTACTATTCCCATTGCCAATCTGCCTCCATTCCATGAAGATATTATCTCCGGTGATGTTGCTTGGAAGAGCAAAAGATCCAATTCTGTTGGATGCTCCGTTTTGTATGAACGTGGTGTCTCCTCCGGTTGTGATTTGGTTCACGTATATTTGATTGCCAGACGAGTTTCCCGCAATTGCACCAAGAGCACCTGGCGTTTGAGAATATATGGCCGACGCAAGTCCGAAGACTGCGGTTAGTATTGTAAACTTTATTATGTTTATTATTTTCATGGTGTTGTGTTTTGTTTATTGAACTTCCAGATATTCATTTTTTCACCTTGATAAATGATGTCTATCACGGCTTTTTCTATTGCACTGCGGACCGCAATTGTGTTGGGTTCGTTTGCGGTCAGTCCCAATTCAGATTCTATTGACAATGTTCCATGTTCATAGAATTTGAATAAGTTACCCGACACTGCTACACTGGAAATTGTTTTTGTTACGGCGGTGCTTAAAAGTATTTCTCCTGTATGCACGCTCACAAACCGCAATGATACTGTGACTACGTCTTTGCGATATTGAGTATTCGCTGATATGCCCAATAGGCTGGCACCCGCGCCACCCGTCAAAATATTGCTATCATATCCGATAATTCCACCTTCGGCAAGAATACCCGCAAATAGCATCGGGGTTAGTTTTTCGGAATTTTTTCCTTGGAATGTTTCTCTGGTTTGTGAAATGAGCTGCCGTTCTTTGATTATATTATCCAAACTTGCACGTTCCAACACTTGAAACCATGTTCCACGCCCCGATTGTCTCAAAGCATCAATCAACCAACTTTCAGCGCCTTGTGTCACGGCGGCAGAAAATGATGCATAATTATCTGCGGTTTTTCTTGCGCCCGTTTTATCTGCAAACCCATACACACCTATAGTGATTCGTGGGCCATCAATGATCGGAATAGAAAACAGTTCATTCTCCATTGGAGAAGTTTGCGTTCTTGGTACGTCGAGAATTGCTGGTTTGTGGGGGACAGAAGCACAACCACTCAGCAATAACGATGCAATAATAAAAATGGCATAGTTTTTCATCCCGGAGGCGTTGGTGATGTTGTTGGCGGTACCGGTACCAACGAACCGACCGGAACAGTTATTTGAGTAGTACTTCCGCTTGCTGGGTCGTTTATAAAAAGTGTAGCGAAATCTCCATTGCGTTGCCACGTGACAGTTGCACCGCCTTGCAAGTTTATTATGCCGAATGTTGCTCCACCGGAATTGAATATCTGGTCTGTGACTTGAGAAGCTAACTGTGAGTATATTCTGGCCTGTAAATTGTTTATGAACGTGTTTAATGGTGTATTTTGGGCCTGTGCTGCTGCTTGTTCAGCCTTTGATGTTGCAACATCTTTTATTGTTTGTTTACGAGTTCTCGCCAAATTCTCAATCGTTAACATAGTATTTGAAAAATTGACGCCGTTAAACGCCGACGACTTAAAAGAATGTACCATATCACTACCATATATGTTTATGGTACAAAGTGATATCAGCAAGAATGATATGTATTTTTTAATATTCATTTTCAAAGATAAATATCATATATATGTGCCATAATCACAAATTATTCATGCCCAAAATATAAAAAGCCCACGAAGTGTTAACCTCGTGGGCTTTATTATATAATAACCGACCAACCGATGTAATTACTTTACAATTGTCATACGGCAAGTACCCCAAGCCGTCAATGCACCAACCACGGCGTTATAAATAATGTCTTCGGACGATATGCCCGTTGCTGTTTGATGCTGATTTGCAGTTTCAACGCTCCACCGCATCTTTACTTCGACGCTATTTACATCAAGTTTAATCCCTTGGGATGCCTCGAATGTGTTTGGGTCATATATGCGTTCCGTAATCAATAAAACCTTAATTTTATCGTTTGAAAATGCACTTTGCAACCTAGATTCTAAAGATGGAACGGGAGAATCACCGGTTTCTTTTTTATCACTTGTATCTTCAATGTTCATATTTTTATTTTTCATATCAATCATTTTTAATTTTCTTTTTGTCATATATTTTGGTTTTTAAATGAAGTTAGGATTGAGTTTATATTATCTCTTCCTATTGGATTCATACTGTGAACCGTATATTCTGGTATGTCAAGTTTATTGTCCATACAATATTCTATTAGCCATTGTGCGCAATGAAATCCTGTTCTTTCTTTGTAGTTGTCATATGTTGGGGCTGTTCCAGCGGCACCTTGCGCATAATGTTCAACACCCAAGTCATGATCAAAAGTTATAAAATCTGGCAATCCATGTTGTGTAATATACTTAACAAAATAATCATAACTGCGAACTACAACCCAAGGACCGAGTGGGATCTCTATCCACGTTACATGCTTTGGATTCCTTTCGTCATCAAGAAATAATTTATAACTCATACAAACGTTACTCCAGCTCTCGCTTTTTTGCAAGCGTTAATTTCATTTTCTGTTATGGGATGTAGGTGTTCTTTATCAACTCGCCACGCTGGTTTCCAATTGTTAGGATTAAAATAATATTTTGGCTGGCGTATTTCTTTGCCATACATCCATCCATGAAAATGATATTCATTCCCATTGCGTAACATAGCAAAAATATACTTTCTATCAATAGAGTCGTTTTCTCTGATAATCAATCCTCCACGCGGATGTTCAGTAGAACGAACTTCATGTATTCCATCATCGGGTATTTCATGAAACTCATTCATGTTGTGTTTGAACTCTACCCCACAGACCTTTGACCAAGCGATTTCTGCGCCATATCCAACAATTCCCCAGTTCAAAGCTTCGGATTTATTTGCTTTTTTAACTGTGAATGAATTGAGATTTGATTTTCTAGATTCGTTGTAAACATAGGTTGCATAATCTTTGGCGAATTGCATTTCCTCTGGTTTCATTTTATATATAATTGGCATTTTCATAAATTTTATTTTTACATACATTGAGAATATACTTCGGTCCACATATCTTCCCAGTGTTCGTCGCAATCTTTCCAGCAATCGGGGCATAAAGTCACATAATTACGTTCTATATCAACGTATCTAGTGTTCATATGACCTCTTTTAGCATCTTCACGTTCACATGGACCATACCAACCTTGACACTTTAGTTTTGCGGGTTGTTCCATGTTATTCTTTGTACTTTTCAAGGAAGCGATTTGATATTGTCTTGAAGCTCATTCTACCTTTAAGAACTTCGCTGTATGTTTCACATGCAGAACGCCAAACAATGCCTTCGGCTGGTGTGCCGTTATCATAGTTTAAAGCCGAAGCAACTTCAAGCATTTTACTTACGGTTGTTGTTTCACCAAAACCAAAATCTTTCTGTGCAACAACCGGTACAACTTTTAAATTGTGCTTTTTTCCAAACTCAACAAGTTCATTGTATCCAGCATATTTGCCAGTATCAATGTCAAATAAGTTGAATAGATATAAATCAACTTCTTTTAATCCCATACGATTGCCTTGAATACCCGGTCCAACCATTTCGCCTTGAATGCAAAGATTGCGAGGTTCACTACGAAGAATTTCTTCAAGTTTAAGCTTGCGAGCCATCTTCCAGTGAACATTGTCCTCGGTTTCTTTCAAATCTAAATTTCTGGAACATACGCCGAAGTCGGCGTTTCTTCTGTATGCGGTAAAACTCGTGCCGTCCATTTTGAGTGTACCAACGAGCACAAGACCTTTGGATATAGCTTCATCAAGCACTCTTGGCTCAGATTGTAAACGAGTTTCGTCGGTTTTATGTAAAAATGCAGGAAAGTTGCCTTTAGCCATACCAGATAAGTGAGCGGGTACAACGGCCTCATATTTTTCAACGCCAACGACTTGTGTAACATCTTGTCCCACTTCATATTCACCCAACGGAATAATAGACAGTGGCATAGCCAAGCCTTGCGACAATTGTCCACGAAGACGAATTGTACGTACTCGTAGTTTCTTACCTTCTTCTTTGCGTAAATGGTCATTCCATTGTGCAATAGGAAGAACACTATCTATTTCAAAATAGACACAACGGTCCCCGACTTGAAATTCCGACTTTTTTACAACACATTCCCACCCAAGAACCTTGGCACAAAGAATTGCGTCTGCTCCGTTTATTGGAGACAGTTCCTTTATAACTTGAATTGATGCTAGTTTACGGTCCATGGCAGCACTTTATACTACCATGGACCATTGTCAACTATATTTTTTATCCATTCCAACCTTTTGGTGGAGTGCAATAATTTCCAAATGCTTTTGGCATAACTGGCTCTTTTGCTATCTTGGGCGTGTTTTGTAAATCTACTCCCATTTCAACGAGTGCTTCTTTACTAGCATAATACACACTTATTTCTACAAGCATGTCGCCTTTTTCAAAGCTTACTCTTGTAACTTTATCTTCAAGCTTACTTCCCCAACCAGTACCAGTATCAAACTGTTTATGACTTAATGGTGTGCTTGTGTCGGAACTAACATTCATTGAACGTAAAATTCCAGATGGCGCATTCAGACTTGTGTTCGATGCTAGAGTGGTGTTAAAATAATTAGAACAATTATTTGCAGCGGTTACTGTTCCACTCGTAGTCGTGACATTGCCAACCGTGTATGTACACGGCGCGGAAGTTGTGTATGTGAGTGGAACAGACGTTGTGTATGTGGGTGGGACCAAAGTTGTATATGGCACACGCGAATCTAGTACCCACCCAGAATAATACGGAACTTTTTCTTTGAATGTTCGCAATCCAATAACTCCCGCGTTAGTAGCATTACTCTTGGCTTGTTGCACATAGCTATTACCTTTGCTTGTGAATATAAATGAGGCAGAGTTATCATCGCTGATTCTATAGCCTTTTACATCCAAGCTGCTATAAGCATCTATAATGTATCCAGTGTTGGTTTCTTCTGCCGGTTTTCCAGTTACAACGTCCAATCCATCAACCGACAATACAGCCATTACTCTGTATGGATTATCGTTCTTTATTTTAACGGTATAATTAGTACCGTGACGAGCCTCGATGAAGCTCATACCTTTGTGGGTATATTCTTTACAAGCACGACCATTTACTTGGACGTGCATACTTACGTTATGCATATTCATATTTTTAACCTTTTGTTAGATGTCTAGCCGCACAATGCGGACTTCGAGTTATAACTATAGATTAAAATATGTTTTTGTCAATATATGATTAATGCTTCAACAAAAATACGTGTTTAACGTCTTTTCTTTGAGCGGGTCTATCACTGTCGCCACCAGGAAGTATGATGCAACTGTATTTTCTCTCGTCGTCTTCTTTCGAAGGCATCTCGTCTGTATATTTTATTGTATCAATATTCAGATCCTTGAATTCGGGATCGTTCTTGTATTCATCAAATATTGCTTGTCTTAATCCTTCTTTTGCGTCAGGAGTGATTTTTGTTTTTCCTGACTCTGGATCTTTTTCAAATCCTCTACCATGCTTTGATGTTAAAAATTTCTTGAATACTGGTGATGGTACGATAACCGATTTTTTCTTTGCATCTTTGACTTGATCGGTTCCACCCAACGAGTATGTAACTTCAATTCCCATTTGTTGACCAAGTTCAACAAACTTGCCCATTTTGGTGTAGAAGTATGATTTTACTGGGAACCCCGCTTCTAGTAATTGGCGTGTAACCGCCATTGCGGACTGGAAATATCTGTCACTGAAAAAATCACCCGCGTCATTCCAACGTATTTCTAAAATCTTATTGTCCCATTTTGCTTCTTGGGCATGGGTTCTAGCTTCGCGGAATGCTTGGATTATATATTCGGATGGTTTCTCTAGTATCAATTGAAGGCGCTGTGCAAGTTTTAGATTCTTGCCGTCATTCATGATATAAAAACCTTGAAGAGCGTAACAATCAACTGCACAACTGCCAGCCGATGGACATGTATTTATAATCTTAAAATCGCGAGCTTCTGGATCCCAGATAATTCCTCTCAACGCGGGTATTCCAGTGTTGATCGTCATTGTGTTTTTATCTCCGGTATGCAGAGATTTTTCACCAACGTCAAAAATTGTTTTTGGTGGCGTTGATAGTATTCTTATAAATTGATCGATCTTTACTTCTCTCGTTCCACTCTCGTCTTTTACAACCAATCCTCTCACCGTGGTACCTGTAAGTCTCGGCATGTTTTTTGCAGCCTTACCACCGGACTCGTATCTATCCAACTCGGAACTTAACCAATCTTTAACAGCTTGTACAGACATGCAACGAGTTTTATTCTCGGGGGCCGATGGGTCTACGTCTTTTAAATCGTCAGACTTCCAGTCAATTTCGTTCATCGACTCGGCCAAGATGGATTTTAATTTAATATGCATACTGTATAAGTATATATAAAAAAGAAAAACGTGGGTTCTTACCAATATAATAAAGAAATATTCTTATTGTATAGTCACAGCCACTTCTTTACTTCGGCGTCGTTTTTATATCCACCGGCTTTAGTAGCAGCTTTGATTTCTTTAAGTTTAGCGCCCTTGATTTCTTCCGCCATTATATTGATAGGATGCATATCATAAAACTTTTTATCAGAATCAAGATAAAACTTGCCATCGTCCGTTTCCAATCTTACAGTCGTATTGTCTGTATAAAATATAGCGTCGGTTACTTTCATTGTAATTCTTTTACTTGACCTTTTAGGGTTGGTCCTTTTTCCACCGAAAACCATTCGGTGATTTTATTACTATCAAATGGTTTGCCTCCACCTTTGACATTGACTGCTACAGTAATATGCGGAATCTTGTTTTCACTGTGAAAGCCCACTACGCGCACAGCAACAACTTTGTCACTCACACCATAATGAGTGACTTCAAGCTTTTGTTCTGTGTCAAGATATTGTTTAGCAAACTCGGGAGTGCCTCCAAACTTTATTGTCATATGATGACAAATCATTTTCCAGCCATTATCGCGAACAACAATGGGCAATCTGACAGCATTAATTTTGATATTATTATCTGCCCAAGCTGACAACGTGAGTTGGGATTTTTCGTCTAGTAATATTGCGGAATACATATGTTTATTATTTAATTGCTCGTAGCAGTTTAACGATTGTTGCCATAAAGCAGATTTCTTTATCTACTACGGAAGCATCTTGAAATTGCCCATCGGCAATAATAATTATAACGTCAGCAACATTGTCAGGTGCATATTCATCCACCTTCTCAAATAATACTGTATAAAAGTCAGCGAAGCTCTTTACACTATTATCGGCAAGTAGTTGACGGATGTTTGTAAATGCTTGTTTTTTGTTGGGATCCTTTAGCATATCAATTATCTTGGCCTTGGTATCACCTTCTAATATATCTTCACGTGCCAGTGTCAGCGCCCCATTAACCACGTTGCGCTGTGCGGTGTTGATGATAGCACGAATGTCTGGATAATGCGTATTCACAAGCAATACCACACCGTCTTTGTCTATCTTCACATTCTCTTTCTTGAGAATATTTACAAGATTGGCGGCAACATCTTTCTTGGTTGGGGGATGAATGGCAAATGATTGACAACGCGATTGAATAGGTTCAATGATGCGTTCATGATAATTACAAGTCAAAATGAACCTCGTATGCTCACTAAATGTTTCCATTGTGTTTCTCAATCCGGCTTGCGCGGCGGGAGTAAAATAATCGGCTTCATCCAATATAATAACCTTGAGCGGATTAAATCCAATATTACACGCAAAGTTCTTTATTTTAACTCGTACAGTATCAATGCCGTTTTCATCAGATGCATTGATATAAAGCACATCACACTTTATTGAGTTTGTAATAAGTTTAGCAAGAGTCGTCTTGCCAGTACCCGCGCTACCATATAACAGCAAATGAGGAATATCATTGGTTTCTATATATTGTTTTACCTTGGTTTTCAGCGTATCATTTCCAATATAGTCGTCTAATTTGGACGGGCGGTGCCTCTCGCACCAAATTGTGTGAGTAGAAACTTCTGGTTCGCTGTTATCGTCGATTAGAAAATTCATTTTACTTGTTGATCTTAATTAGGTAATAATTTGCTTCGTACTCATCGGTCTTGAAGTTAATACTCGCCAGACCGGCTGAATTTACCTTTAGCACAGAGCCAATCGCTCCACGGTTTTTTAACAATATTTCTTTGAAAAGTATCGCGTTGAAACTAACGTCTTTAGCCGGTTTGTCTTTTCCTGCCAACGGAACTACTTCCAATCGAATACGATTGTTATTTGTGTCACCATCCCCAATCACAAGCTCGACTTTATCACCTTTCTTGTTCAACCCAAGAGTAAAAGCTGCAACGTCCGGAAGTGCATTTTTGGCTTTGACGAATCGTTCGACGAAAGACTCGGTTAACTCAATTTCCAGCTCAAAATTACAATTCGAGTTCACAGCTGGCGCTTTCGGTATGACGGACATATCTGCCAACGTAATAATGGACTCGGTGTTCTTGTCCGATATTGCGAAGCTAATTGCTCGACCATCATCCAACTTATTTACAGTAACCTCAATCTCTTCGTCCAAGATCCCAAGCATTTTCTTTAATTGCGAAGTTTCATGTATGCCATACTCCCCCTTTTCAATACTCAAGTTGTTAAATTTTATGTTACCTGCCATTGTACGGTCGTCCGAAACAATGCCAGTTTTTAGATTCTTGCCGTCAGATTCCAACTTTACTCGCTCAATGTTCCCGTTTAAGTGGTATAATTCGATGAATTTTACTAGATTTGATTTATTCATGGTGGTATTCTATTAAAGAAAGTGTGGATGTCAATGGTTAATTAAAATTAAAAAACATGTCTATGGTTTCGGCATTCTCACTATACATGTTCCAGCGGAGTGCGGTATAAAAATCGGTAAACTTACCTTCTAACTCGGCATTCCAAATTCGGTTTCTGTCTATATATTCGTTGATAAAATTCATAATCACCTCGGGATCTTTTCCATCGTCCTTAAATGCCATGCCATCTAGACCGTATGGATTTTCTCTAAGATACACCCATTTAATCTTTCCACCGTGCATGATAGGTTCGGTGTCGTTTAATTTAAACTTTTTTAGCATGTCGTTATATGCCAACGACGCCTTACATTGCGCGGTAGAACCATCAACAAAATTAAACAATTCACGGTCTGTTGGATTAAAATTTTTCTGTGCCTCCGTGGTTGATATGAACTTGACCGAAGTATTCTTGGCAATATCTTCCAATGCAAATTCTCCCATTTGACTCTTGAATTTTACCACCTTTTTGTTAACTTCGGAGTTTGGAACGCCCATTAGAATGTCGGTGAGCACACTCTTCATGAAATCTCTAAACTTCTTTGGGTAAGAAGAGCGTACAACGTCCAAGCCTTTGATTTCAATCTCTTCCACGTCCTTATTTAGCTCCATGTTGTATACTTTGAGCATAGCATAGCGTTTCTTGACAACCCAGAATGCCGATTTAGCCACCACATCAGATGCAATCTTGATACGATTGTCTGTGGAGTTGAAGAACCTAACCATCATTATTTTATAAAATTCATTCAACTCGTCCGATACATCACTGATCGTTTTTATTGCAAACGGCTTAACGTCTTCAACTTTTTCGTAATTGGCGAGGGACTTTATGTCCAAATATAAACTATCCGTGTCAATGTAAACAACATAATCCTTATCTTTTGTATTGCAACGCTTATTAAACTTATTATTTACATACTTAGCACTGGTCTTGATTATCTCTTGGCCAGTCAGCGTCACCGCAGCCGCATTATCCAAGTCGTAAAAACGGAAAATACTAAGTCCGAGTACGCCGTACAAAGAATTGAGCAAAATCTTTTGCACTTGTTGACGGCGTTTCCAGAAGACGGTTCCTTCTTTATCGCCTTTGTCCGAGCACTCTTTCATCTTATTCTTGAACTCGACTCGCTCAGAAAACCATTTCTTTAGAATATCCGGTACACAACCGACCTTCTTTTGATCATATACAACGCCGTTGGCGCTCACGGATAAATTGTATTCCACTATGAGCTTAGAAAAATCTTCATAGGTGTACAATTCATTGTCAAAAATTATCTTGTCGGAGCTATGCTTGACGAGCTTTTCACTGTCCCAATCCTTGATAACGGCAACCTTGGTTTCGGGACTGATATTCAGGCTCATGATCACGGACGGATAAAGAGAATTGATATCCGCACTGCAAATCCAGTCGTAACGACCGGGTATCGGGTCTTTTACATATGCACCTTCAAACCCGACATCGCTACTGGGTTCATCGTCGTCGTTGGGTTTTTCAGCTTCGATCTTCTTGTTTGGAGCAACCATCTTTTTTCTGCGGAGATATGTAAGCAGCGCCCCTTCGAGAATCTTGGACGACACCCCGAATTCTTCGTAACCAGTATGACAAACGTGGCAAATGCTTTGTGCAAGCTCGATAAATTGTAATTGGTCGTTCATCTTCTTGACCAGAATAACATCGTGTAAGTTATATTCTATAAACTTCTTGATATCAGTCCGTTTCAAGTTGTCGATGGAACCTTCAAATTCAACCTTACCGATCTTCAATTCTTCTTTTGCGACCGTGTCTAGTCGGTAATTGGTAAGACTCTTACCACTGTATTTCTTGTACAACAAAAGATAGTCTAGGCAGTTTACACCTGCAAGCGTCATCTTGTTCTTGTATTTGTTCCAATAGCAAATGTTTATAGGAGACAGTCCGCTTGCCGCTTCTTCTCCAATCGCCACGACCATACGAGCGTGTAAGTACGGAAAGTCAAACCCGTCAATATTCCAACCGGTTGCAATTGTGGGATTTATTTCTCGCCATTTTTTTAAGAATTCGATCAATAAATCTTGTTCGGTGCGAAATGCAATGACACTGCTGTTGTCTTTTTCCTCGCTACTCACATTCCCGTCTTCGTCGAGAACAAAGCAATAATAACGATCATTCTTGGCATCATACAACGCTATAGCGGTGATTTTTTTCTGTGGGTCTTGTATATTTGGATACCCACCAACAGAATCGACTTCGATGTCGATGATTGCAATACGATGATTTACGCTGGTTTCATCACTTTCTCCATATGCATCTACCAACACTCTTGTATCCAGTGGAACGTCGGATTCAAAAAGTTTTGGATCTCTTGGATTATATCTTTCTACACGCTCAAGCTTATCACCATAAATAGATGTATACTTACCATCCCTAGCCTTCTTAAAGGCGTATGGTTTAAACTTAAATGACGTGTATGAGTGTACGTCGTCCCACAAGTGTACGATGTTTGTTTTTCTGTCGCAATATATGGCTTGGTACATATTGGCATCCTACACGAAACTAGTAGATTGTCAAGTCTCGTTCAGAGAACGATCTCAAATTTCATATCGTAATCACGTTGTCAAACCCTTCGGCTTTAGTCGGGGAATGCAATTTACTGGCTTGTTTTTCTATAACAAATTCCGGAACTTTGCGGGTCCGATTTGAATTTTGTTGTTTTGCCACATCAACCGGAGTATCAATAAAATACGCTCGCACCTCTGCATTGTTTGCCTTTCCAATTTGAATCCAATCCTTGCGGTCTTTTACACCAAGACTTGTGGCATCGATTATTGTATTCTTTCCTTGAGAAAGAGAATTGTCCACGCGGCGCTTTGCGACATCAAATACTCTGCCGTTTTGTGTTTGATCTTCGGCGTTACCCGTCAACTCTTGGCGTATCGCATCAGTCTCAATCAATTGGGCATTCAAAGATGTCTTTAGTCCATTAGCATAAGTGCTTTTTCCGGAGCCGCTGATGCCAACCATTACTGCTAAAATAGGTTTCATTTTCCCACAATATATTAGTTCTATTAAATGTCAACTAATTTATAAATTGACCGTCATTTATTTTTGTCTTCTTGAGATTCTTCTTTTTTACTGTCGATTCTATCCTTCTTAGTTTCATCGGGTGCGGTAGTTTTGTCCGGTCGGTAGCATCTTTTTAATTTCCATCCCATCGTCGGACTCAATTCAAAATAAAATATCGTGCATTTCTTTGGTAAATTTGCAATAGTTGCACCAACAAAATTCAATGACCCGTATGAAACCGGCTCACCCATGTCAGAATCGTATAAAGCATAGGTCGAAGCGTCCAATTTAAAATTAAAGAATGTCACTTCCCTTACGTCAATTTTTTTGAAGTGTGCGGGTTTTTGTTTCATATGATATAAATAGAAAACCGTCGAAGTTTTTACACTTCGACGGTTTTAATATAACCATTTATCCAACCAAATTATACAGCAGTTTGTTTGGTAATTCGACTCTCATCGGCGTCGGTATCAACTCCCGTTAATTGTTTACCGGAAGTGGAGGCTTTTACGTCGCCAACGGCAACCGTTGCCTTCAACGAATCTGTGGAAATAACACCCGCAGCAGCGGCGGCGGCTAGAACTTCCTCGGATGGAGTGGCCTTAGTGTACACCTTGCGAGGGCGACCAATGGCTGGCTTGACTTTACCAATCAACACGATCTCTTTTGCTTCCTCGGCTTTCTTTACTCGAAAGCGCAAAGTGATGTTAACTGCGTCTGGATATTTTACTTGAATATCTTCGATTGTAAAATGGCTTTCTGGCCATTCAATGTTTATGCGATTCTTTTCTGTTTTGTTGTTTTTTGACATAATTTTATTAATGTTTAATGTTTATTATTTTTATTAGTTTGTGTAACTAAAGTTTAAAGACTGGCATCCTCGCCTTGGCTGTAGCCATCACGATATCCGTTTTTGTAAAATTGGCTATAATACGAATTTAGACTAAATTCGAAACTATGGCCATTTTCGAAGTCACTTTGACCCATCGAGAACCCGACGCGGTATTGTTCTTGTTCAGATGGATCTTGATCAACGGGCGATTGCGGGGTCTCAAATTCTGTGCCGCAGTTATCACCGTTGTTTTCATAGTCGCGGCGCTCATCTGATTCAGATTGAATAGGTTGGGAAGAATCGGGCAAATTATATTCTTCACCAGAATAACCATCGCTATATCCGAGATCATATTCTGCATTGCGCGTTTCATCTGCACCGAAACCATACGGTTTGTCTGTTTCGTAATCACTTTCACCCGCCTTGTAACCTTCGTCATACGAACGAAGACCGACTGCACCAGTGAAGTCATGAGATTCAGACTCATCTTCGCAATCGTAACCGTCTTCGTTATCGGTGCTATCCGGAGCTAGATTTTCTGCATTGCTGGTGTAAACAACTTTGTCTAGCTCTTTAACAATATCCTTGATTTCGGAGACAACCAGATATTGACTCACGCGCATCTTCGGATGACTTTCGAATCTTGGTACGCTGACCACGTCTTTGGGGTTGACCTTGACGATCAATAGACGGTTGCCACCTTCAGTAATCTCGGCACCTTTGACGAAATGCCCATATTGAACAACATAGTCGAGCGCACCAACATGAAGACCGGTGGAGCAGTCACGTTCATACACTTCGTCCACCATGTTGCGCGGCATAGACGGGGCACAACCAACGCGGTTGTCAAGCTTGCCGCTGTAAATATCCATATAGTCATTCCGAACTGCCTTGTATGCAAGGAAGCAACCATCGTCGGTAATTGGAAGCCCATAATTCTCAAGAAATGTATAGGTTTCGTTGACCGCACGATTGCTTGGGTTTTGCATGAGATTTTGAAGAAACTTGATCATATGATCAAACTTGAATCCTTCATTCATCATCGCCAAGATGCGACTGGTTAGGGTATTATGCAGAGGAAATGTGCCATAGAAAACTTGACCGTCTTTCACGGTAATTTGTCCGTTGGCATATTGCGTTACTGCTTTCGCGACGTTGGCAAGATTTTCAATAATGTCAAACTCGCCTTTCTTCAGTGCTTCAACGATCTTGTTATAGTTTGGATGGTCGTTAGCAACAGTCAAGCACTCATCTTTTAAAAAAAGTGTGACGGAACCGTTCGTTTTGATGACGTATGGGATGTTATTTTTCATGGTATTTTTATTTAACAAAGTGATATATTATGTGCGTTTTATAGTTTGTCAACTATATTTTATGATTTTTCGTCGATGAAATTTATAATATCTGTCAAAGCGTATAAAGAATTGTATTCTCCAGCAACTTCAAAAATGTTCATATATTTTGTTTCCAACGTTTTAGAAAATTCCAAAAGGTCAAAATCAAAATCTTTTGGTTTTTCTGCCTCGATATCAAATACTTTATAAAATTCAATACTGCGGTTGGAACGATGTACAACGTTGTTGTAGAGTTTATAAAACTTTGTGAGCATGGATTTTGTGGCTGGGTTCTTTATATTAGGAATGATGTGACTATTACGGCTCAATTTATTGTGAACGCCGTTCAAAGAAAAAAGACTGGCGTGCAACGAAATATTAAACAATTCATTGGCATAAACGGATTTATTTTTTTGGACATGATCGTTGACCACATCGAATACATTAATCCATGTTCCCGCTTTACGAAGACGGCTGTTTGTTTTATTGATACCATATACCACGTCAACATCGTCGTTGAGTTTGTTTTCAACGAAGATTTTAAAAACTTCTTGTAACACGCCGGATGTCTGTTTTCCTTTCCACGTGTCGGGCGATTCTCTAACTAAATCTATGTAATAATATGTCTGCGTGGGATCAATCGTAGCTTTTACACGGCGACTTGATTGATTAGTTGGCGAGTATGCAATTACACTGTCGGTGATTGTCTCACGTTTCTCGCGCGGATTAGACGGTGCTTTTGGTAACGTGTCAACGTTGACCATCCACTCGTCCTTCCATCCAAAATATTTTTTATGCGCGTTCAACGTTTCAAAATTGGCAGACTGGTCAGATATAACAAAGCACGATGGTACGGTATCAATCTTGTAATTAGAATCGATGTAGTGCAAAATGCGAGAGTTTTTCACCGCTTCTTTACCCGTGAAGAAAAAAACATATTCTGCATCCAACTTATCGGATGGATAGTATG
>Ga0114966_10001307_pt1 | contig 23190 bp, 26 predicted proteins | sample M_130207_XF_Meta_FD_87029 | JGI IMG/M metagenome (GOLD analysis project Ga0114966, IMG submission 87029) | Freshwater microbial communities from Lake Montjoie, Canada to study carbon cycling - M_130207_XF_MetaG | ecosystem: Environmental > Aquatic > Freshwater > Lake | place: Lake Montjoie... | reverse complement strand
TTTAAATTCATCAGTATTAACTATCTGCTTAAATTCTGTTATTTTTATATTTAATTCCTCTAATTCTTTTGATAAATCTGTTTGTTTGCTTTCCTGAACTTTATAATCATCTATATTTTTTTTAAGATCTGTGCTTTCTCTTGTTAATTTATATTTTTTTCCTAATAATTCTCCAATTTCAGTAGAGATATTTCCCCGATTATTATTTAAAGTTATTATTTCATTTTTTAAATTTTCTACGTTTTCAATAAGTAACGGTTCTTTTTTCTTAGCGTCTAAAAAAAATATTAATTCTTGCTGATATTCTTTGTATTTGGTTTCATAGTCGCTACGAGAATTATTTAAAAATACGTATTCTAACCGAATATCTTCATCTGCTTCTTTTTTGTTCTTAGCAATTGTTTCATCTGCTACTCTTTTGTTTTCAAAAATTTCTTCGCCTGCTACTCTTTGTCTATCATTAATTTCTTGATTTACGCCAAGTTCTATTTCATTTAATTTAGTTTTAATATCTTTATTTTCTTGTGTTATTGTGTCTAAATTAGTTTTTTGCGTTTCTACTTTATTTTTTTCTTCAGTTAATTCTGTTCGCAATTTATTGTTTTTTTCATTTACATTTTGTATTAAAATTTTATTTTTGTCTATTGTTTTTGTGTTTTCCGAAATTGTATTAGTTGCTTCGGCTAAATTATTTTCCAATTGTGTATTTTTTATAACTTCAGTGTCAAAATCTGATTTTACTGTTGTTAATTCATTACTTAAATTTTCATTTTTTTCTGTAAACTCTTTTTTTTGTTTTTCTACGTTCTTGTATCTTTCTTGTAATTCATCTGTAAGTCTTTTACTTCGATCGTCTAATTCTTTTTCTTTTTGCTTATAATTTTCTTTAATATTATTAATAAGGTTTAAATTGGACTTATAGTCATCACTATCTAATAGCTTTTGTTGTCTTTCAATTTCTGTGGTTAATTTATTTTTTTCTTCTTCAAATTGAGTTGTTTGTTCTTCTAATTGCTTTTGTTGATCTGCTAATTTAGTCTTGCAATCACGGTTCAGCTGTTGTAATTCCAATAATTTTTTTTGGGGTTGATACTGTTGCAATTGCTCTTGCAATTGTTGATTGTATGTTTGTTGTAGCAGTTGCGCCCGTTCTTCCAATTGCTGTATGAATTGTTGCTCTTGTAGATTGTATTGATTATTTAATTCTTGGTTATATTCAGTGTCTTTTAAAGTGCGTTGTTCAGTCAATAGTTGGTTATATTCAATGTTTTGTAAAGTGCGTTGTTCAGTTAATCGTTGGTCATATTCAATGTTTTGTAGCACGCGTTGCCGTTTCAATTCTATTTCATAATTTTTATTATTTACGGCTAACTCATCATTACAGATTTTGGTTTGCTGTTCCAATTGCTCAGTCAATTGTTGGTTTTCGGCTTGCAATTGCCCAATTAATTTTTGATTTTCAGCACGTAAATAATTAGTAAATTGTTGGTTTTCATCTCTTAGGTTTTGCAATTGCAATTCAAATTTATCAGTCAATTGCTGGGTTTCATCTCGATGGCCTTGTTGTTGTAAATTAGATTGCTCATGTAATTTCTGTTCGTAAATTTGCAGTAGCTCTTGTTTTATATTAGCCAATCGTTGGTCGAATATTGTGGTTTGTTGGTTTGATTGATCAGTCAATCGTTGAGTTTCTCTTTGCAGGGCTACTTCATTACGCTGCAAACCCACTAATTTGTTGTGAATATTTTCAATTTCTCCTTCTTGCTGTGTTTCCTTTTCTGCCGCGACACGAAGTTTTTCATACAAATTTTTTTTTTCATTTTCTGTTTGTAATAGTGCCGCATTTTTGGTTTGCAATTGTTGTTCATGTTCTTGTTTTTCTTTTATTTGTTGTTGTGTCAGTATGGCAACTCGACTAGTTAGTTGTGTATTGTTGTTGTTATTTTCGGCTATTTGTGTTTCTAATGTATTTATTTTTTGTCCGGCTTCTCTATTTTCCAATTGTTGAGTACTAATTTGTTGTTCTAATTTATTTTTTTCCAATGTAGTTTGTTGTAATTGAATATTATTTGTATCAAAATTAATTTTCAATTGTTCAATTTCTTTTTGCAGGTTTAAGGTAATTTCTTCTATTTTTTGTTTTTTTTCTCTTTTTTTTTCTAATTTGGTTTTTTCTCTCTGCCTTTTTTTTACTATTTTTTCATTATTTTTTTTTGCTTGTAACTCTTGAATTTGGAGTTTTTGTTGTTTGTCGGTTTTATTTAAATTTTCATTTTCCGATTTAACTTGCAGTAAATTATCTTGAAATTGGGCATTATCATTACGTAGTCGCGCAATTTCTTCATTAAATTCTGTTTTTAAATTTTCACTTTCCAATATAATCTGTTCTAATTTTGTATTATAATTGGCTTCCAATTTTGTTTTTTCCGATGTAGCTTTTTGTTGTTGTATATTCTGTTGTTCTAATTGTTCCTCCAAATGGGTAGTTTTTATTATTAATCTTTTATTTTCTTCGTTAATTGCCAAAAACTCCTGAAGTTGTATTTTTAAAATTTCATTTTCCGACGTAGCTTCTTGTATTTTCTCAAAAAATTGTTCTTTTAATCTTTTATTTTCTGATTTAGCTTGCTCTAATTCTTCTATTAATTGACTTATTTCTTGTTTAAAATTTTCATTTTCTTTTTTTAATTTTGTTGAGTCGATAACTTTTTTTCTTAAATCCAAAATATTTTTTTGTACTTTGGCTTGTATGTTTTTAGTGGCTGTTGTTTTAATGAATTTTTCCTGTCTTATATCAAATTCTTGTTGTAATGTGAAAATGTCAGTCCTCAGTTGTACATTCTGGTTTATTTTTTCGTTTAATTGTGCTTCAAGTTTAATTATTGTTTGTCTATATATTTGGTCCTTTTCGGCTATTTGTGATAATAAAGTATTGATTTTGTCTTTATAATTGATTATTTCTTGTTGTTGTTGTTGTAATTGTTGTTGTAAGAGCAGCATATCGACATTTTTTTCTGCTAATGTCTTATTGGTACCTTCAATATTTTTTTGCAAATCCTTAATTTGTTTGGTTAATAATTCTGTATCTCTACGATCACTTTCTTTTTTTAAACGAGCTTCGTTCAGCACATCAATAAGTTGTTTTTCATCTTCTTTTTGTTTTTGTATATAAGCGGCTACTCCTATTTCATATTGTTCAAATTCTTTCTGTGCGTCATCTTTAATATTTTTAATTTCTTTGGTTTTACTTAATTCGTAATTTTGTAATTGTTGTTGTAAGAGCAGCACCTCGTTATCTTTTTTTGCATTATATGTACGTACTTCTTCCTCTAAAATATTTTTATTATTTGCAAAATCAATATCGTACTGACTCTGAAATTTTGCTGTTAACCGGGCTTCGATCTCGTCCTGTGATAATAATTGTTGTCGTAATTGCTCCAATTCTTTTTTTTTTTTTTCTAATATATTTTCAGTACCATCTAATTTTTTTTGAATATTTTCAATGTATTGGTTTGATTTTAGCCTTTCTGCTATCAATTCGGAATTGTTATCACGAGCCTCTTTCAGCTGCGCATCTATTTGTTCTTTATATTTTTGTGCTTCCTTGTTTATTTTTGCTAATTCTTCGGCTGCCTGTACATTACATGCCGCGATAGTTTGGTCGTACTGTAACTGTAATTGTCGTTGTAAGTCGGCATTATTATTATTTTTATATGCCTGTATCTGCTTTTGTAATTCAAAAATTTGTTTTTCCAAATCTCCTACTATATCTGTTATACCCGATGCTTTCCGCTTTCCTGCAATACTAGCAATACTTTTCATAAATTATTTTTTATTTAAATTAATTAAAATTTTTTTTTTTATTACGCCTCCAACATGGACTGCATTATCTTAGACATTTCAGCCGGCGACGGCTGCCCGGTGCTTTGAGCCGGCATATCGCTCGTGCGCTCCTCCATCATCCGGTTTATAATTCCGTTGACATCCTCCTTGTTGCGCCGCCCGGTCTGGTAAAGCGCCGGATCGCTCGGCAAAAAGTCGCACGGCGCATACCCATCGTCTTGCCCAACCGGACCCGGCCCTGTCTCGCCCTGGGTTGCCACACTGTTTTGGTACGCGTCTTGCGGAATCATGGTTGAGTCGGCATCATACACAGCCGTCTCCCGATGGCTCAATTTTTCCAGGATCTGCAGGCACAGACGCCCGGGGTATGCTTCGCGTTTACCGATGTCCAGCAGTGTCGGCACACCCTTCAGGAACGGCGGTATCTCGGCAGGCTTCAGGGTGCGCGTATCCACTACATCAATCAGGTTCAACATGGGAACCGCCAGCCGGTACGCCTGGCTGCTCGGTCCGTCGTTTGGTTTCAGGTACAGCACAAACTGTTTCCTTGGTCCCGCCGGTGCCGCCTGGCCTGCTGGTCCCGCTGGTCCCGCTGGTCCCGCTGGTCCCCTGCCCATTGCATTGCGTCCAGACCTGTCGGCCGGGTCAGTTTCGCTTTCACCTCGCGTATTAAATAAACGACGCATTTTTTTTTTCACACGCAACAAAAAAAACATTTTTCATGTGTCTTTCCGCATACGAACGCTGGTCCTCCCAATTGGAGGCGCGCGTCCTATCGCTCAAGCGCTGCACCCGCCAGCAGCTCATCATCCGCGCCGTCGAGGACAAATATACGGTGCACACATTTATGCCCCAGTACGGTGTAACCGTTGGGCAGCTCTCGTACTACAGTATTTTCCCTGGGGGCTCGGGGGGACAGTTGCAAGAAAATGACCTTTTTTAAAAAAAAGTTGAAAACTTATTGAAAAGCACACACTGATGTCCATCGTCAAGTCGACCACGGAATCTGCGTCGCCAGTTGCCCAGGAAGAACCCTTTTCCTCGTCCGGAAACAAACTGGACGACACCATCTACTTTACTGCAAAAAAGAATGTGACGCCCATGTGGACCCGCGTCATCAACTCGCCGGTTTTCCCGGCATTACTCGCGGCTCTCCTTACCTTTTTTATACTAGTAATGATAAAGCCCCAGTTTGTGCAACGCGAACACTCCAGTGCCATCGCACTGCCCAAGTTAAATTATGGTTTGATTTTTCTGCTGTCGGGAATCGTGTTTATCGTTGTGCTTGCCGTCCCCTACTTTATCAAAATTTAATTTTATTGCACGCAAAAAAAAGCTTTTTACATGCAGCACTCAAAACCAAGGCTCAAGATCATCCTGCAGGATTTCGCCGAGCGCTACTTTCAGTACATCTATGACCTGTGCAAACGTAAGTTCAGCTCCTGGGAAATCAGGGACGCGTATATCGGGGGCCTCGAGAGCACCACAAACCTGAATAGCGCGATCCAGCTGCAGAATGTCGAGCACGCCACCAAACTCTTCCCCGACATCCAGGATGTGTTCCGGCGCGTCTTCAACGCCTACATGGGCAAGGACGAGGACTGCCGGCTCGCTAAGCGCAAGCACCTATTTCAGTATTTTTTGCAGGACTTTTTGGCCGAGATGAGTACCAAGCTAATCCAGAAGCAGAGCGACGACTCGACGGTGCGCGACATTATGAACATGCTAACCGCGGAAGACCGGCGTGTTACCGTTGATTTTTGTTTTCAAAAGGCGCTGGCCAGTACCGCCAAGTACGATTCTGACATTATGGAAGATGAGATCACCAGCGAGGATAGCATCAGCATCATTGGCTCCGGAAAAGAGCCCACGGCGTTCCAGCTCCGGGTGAAAAAAGACCTGGAAAAGGCTTCAATGACGTCCTCCAAGGGCTCCGGGCTCACCAAGGATATGTTGGCATCTGTGGTTATTACCCCGGCGCCATCGGCTGCCAAATCAGTGGCTCCGGCGCAGTCTGCTGCCAAATCGGTGGCGCCGGCGCCGTCGGCTCCTCCGGCCCCGGCTCCATCGGTAAAGTCGGCGCCGTCGGTACAGTCGGCTCCATCGGTACAGTCGGCTCCATCGGAGCCTCCTCCCGCCGAGCTTACCCAAGTGCAGTCGGTGCACTCGATCCCACTTATCCGGAACAGTCCGCCGCCTGATGACTCCAGTGACGAGGACGACGACTCCTCCATTTCCCGAGAGTACTCGAGCCAGGAGAAAGCCCAGCGAAAGAATGACTTTGACCGGTTTGACGTCCTTAAGCGAAAATTCAATGCGCCGCCCTCTTCCGAGGGATCATCTTCATCCGGGGGATGGGCGCTATCCGATTCATCGACAAGTTCCTCATTTGCCGCCGCATCAGCGGTTATTACCAAACGAAAGGCTCCACTTAAAAAGAGCGCTCCTGTTGCCAGGCCCATAATGGCTCAGACAAAGAGCGCGAAAAAAAAAACAGTTAGCAGCGAATCGTCCCAGTCGTCGGACGACGACGACGACTACTACGATATCGCTGATTCATCAATGGCCTCATCCGTGGCCTCATCCGTGGCCTCATCCGTGGCCTCATCCGTGGCCTCATCCGTTGCGTCATCTGCAGCGGCTTCGTCCGTTGCGTCATCTGCAGCGGCTTCGTCCGTTGCGTCGTCCGTTTCCACAAAACGGAAACCAATTTTAAATTTTCGTAAAAAAAAATAAAATGTGTTTTCTGAAAAAAAGTCTATAAATTTCATTTTTTTTACAAGATTTTCATTTTTCTTTGCAAACAATGGCCAGAACAAAGCAACTTGCTCCTCTTCGACACCAAAGTGCCATTGCCCCGGTTGCCGTCAAGTGCCCCAAGGCTTCTCTTGTCAACAAGACCAAGAAGCGCTATCACCCGGGCGAAAAAGCGCGTCGAGAAATCCGGCATTACCAAAAAAACACTGAGCTGCTTATCAACAAGGCTCCGTTTCGTCGAGCCGTTCGTGACATTGGATACACTTTCAAGACGGACCTTCGCTTTGCTGAGTCGGCTATGGATGCGATCCAAAACGCGGCCGAAGCGTTTCTTGTCCAGCTTTTTGAGGACACCAAGCTTTGTGCTAAGCACCGTAGCGCCATCACAATTTCGGTCAAAGACATGAAATTAGCACGACGCTTAAGCCATGCGGATAATTAAAATAAAAAAAAATACATTTGTAAAATTTTTATTTATATTTTTAAATGACGGACGACATTACAAACACCAATATTTTTGAACCGACTTTTAATGAAATCACTGAATATGAAATTGAGGTAAACAACCTCTTAAAAAAATTTAATACCGCGACAAAAACAAGAAAATTTCGCATTGAACTTATTGACAAGAGCAGTTTTCGCTTATTTAAATGCTGCAATACTATATTGCCTTCCGACACGGTCATGGTCATGACTATCGAGGTGCGAAGCACCGTTGCCACAGGCACTCCCACTCCGTTCCCGACAACGTCTGTTATTTTGCGCGAAACTGGAAAACTTGAACCCATTCCTGGGAGAAATAGGACGGAGCCGGACTGTTTTCTGATATGCGCCGGAGCTAAATTAGTGGAGCGTTACCTACCGCCAAGTGCAGTAAATACCGATTTTAAGGGCGACGCCTGTAGCGGAAAGATCAGACAGTTTCTGCGGATCATGGAAAAGTTACCGCGCGAAAGCAATTTGGAAACCGCGCTGGGTATTGCCAGTACATTTGAAAACTAATAAAATATTTAATTTCCAAAAAAAAAATAAAGCCAATGCAGCGTGAAATCGGCAACCCAAACCAACCACTGTCCAACTACATTACAATGAGAAGCTCAACCCCCGAAATGGGCCCGGGATGGCTAACCCCGAAAAGAGTGGAGCGCCGTGTGTCCGCCACCCCTTTTTCCAAGATTCCCCGGTTTTCCTCCACAAAACAACTCGTGCGCGAACCAAGGGTTTCCAAGGAATACGCGCCTACTGCGTTTTCGGACTTGCACTTCAGTCGCCGGGAGTTTCCCCGGCCCAAGAAGCAAACTATAAAGACTTTTGAAGAAAAATTATCATAAAATGGTTATTGATTAATAAAATGGAGCCTTCCTTGTCAACCATCGACACCACCAGCCTCGACCAGGAACACTACTACTCGCAGCTCGCAAGCTCCCAGGCGGAGTACTACCGACAAAAAAAATTACAGTCCCAGGTTGGAGCGGTGCCGTGCAGCACCGAGCCGGGGCTGTGTCCATTTGAGACGCTCTGGCAGGGCCAGTGGAAGGGAGTCCCCAGTTTCTCGGCAAACGCGTACCGGCCCATGTATGTGCGCGACGAGCGGGCCTGGCAAACGGATCTGGACTCGATCAAGTACGATCGCTCGATCGAGACCGGAATGTTGTGGGACCCGTATCGGTTCATGAATGGTCGTCAGATGCTTACGCAGTACCTGAACACGGACCTGACCAATGGCCGGGACCAGTACATGCGCCAGGTGCACTCGCTGGAGACGTCCAAGATGGTGCAGCCCGACAGGGTTCACGGGCGCTGGTAATAATTATAAAAAAATAAACAATAAAAAAAATAATGGATCGCAATGTTGAGCTGGTAATGTCCTGGGTTAACCACGGGTGCAGGCGCTTGCCATCGCCACAAGCCAAATGGCTATTTGAAAGCTCCGGCGAGGCCGCGGTCATTGCACTGGGACCGATTGTGGCCAATGCCGTTTCCCTCAGACGAAATGCCGGGGGCCCTGGCATTAAAATCAGCCAGACAATGGCGGAGCAATTGATCGGTTCGCCGCAAAAGACGCAACTTGCCATCTTAATTGATTGTGCATTGCCTGACATCCTTTGCTCCACCGACGGCCGGCGCCACGACTACGGGATCTTTGACTACCCCCAGGACGTGCAAAAATCTGCGGTCGGTCTCTTGCCGGATGCCCTGTCGATCGCCGGTTCACCGACGGTTACAAAAAAACCCAGGTTGCCGACCCACCTGGGCCAGTACACGTTCCTGCGGATCCTGATGGTCAACGCCCGGAACCCGGTGGACATTTTCGTTTCAAATCTTACGTACCAGCTAATGCCGCGCGAGGACGCCGAGTACGGGAAATTTCATGTGCCAGCGACGACCCGGACGGACACCGTCGTTCCCAAATCCCGGGTACTGTTTCCCCTGTTGTTTGGGGGACGCCGGCCCAACAAATTTTCGCTAGTCCCGAGCCAGAAGAATCCGCAGCAAGTCTACGAGATCCGGGTCGTGTTCGACATGTACCACCCCAAGTCCACAACGGTCAAGGAATTTAACCGGCTCGGATTTGATAAAAAATGTGTGTTTCTCGACAACGAAACCATTTCAAAAAATTTATTACTCATTGGAAAAACAACTCAGGTAGCGTAGTTACCCTTAGTTCCCCTTTTTTGTTGGGCGACGTGACAAGGATGAGCTGGGCTGATATGTGCGAAGACTTGGAGGAAAATGTCGTGGAGCTGAAGCCTACTGTGGAGGCGCAGTGCGAGGAGTTTGTTCAGCAGCGCCACCAGCAGCGCCACCAGCAACGCCAACATCAACGCCAACAACAACGCCAACAGCAACAAACCAGTCAACGCCCTTGCGACAATAGCCGCAGAAACCGTCGCAGCGTGCAGGCTCATCCGTACTCGTCAACTATTTCAAATTTAATTCCAAAGCGGACCGGGGTTACTGGAGAACCTGGCAATGTGTGCATCAAGACAATGTGGACCGTGCCACTTAACCTGAGTTACTTTGCCCAACTAAATATCCCGGAAACCGAGGAGACAAGGCTATCGATGACCAGTGTCCAAGAGTCTCTTAAAGCTTTAAAAAATCAGATCCAGGAGGCTAGCGTGTGGCCCGACGTCTGGCGTGCCGTAATCGAATCGAATTGGGTCCTTGGCCGCATCAACCAAGCCTGTTTGCTGCGTCCGTTCAGTCGCGCCTTTTTTAAATTGCTTGAATTGAATCACAATTTGTGCTTTATTCCGCCCAAGCCCCTTATTTCATCGTTTTCGGCCATCTGTCTTGGCGAAGCCCCAGGCGGCTTTGTGCACGCAATCTCCTGGTGTCGCAGCCAGTGTCTCACCGACGGGCCCTGGCTATCCCACGACGACCCAATGCGCAGCTACTCGGTTGAGGTAGTGTCTCTGCCGGAGGACAGCTGGCCAGATCAGCTGTCCAGCATGCCGGCCCGCAACCATCTGCACTGTTTTAACCTCGTCAAAGACCCGGACTCGCGCAACCTATTTGCACGGAAATTTGCCGGCTCGGCCGACCTGGTTACGGCCGACGGCGGATTTGAGGTCCAGCAGGACCGGCGCAATGAACAGGAGCTTGAAATGCTTCCCCTTATTGCCGCGGAAATTGAAGTCGCCCTGCAGGTCATCAAGCCCGGAGGAACCCTTGTTCTTAAACTTTTTGCAATGGACCGGCAGGAAACCCGGGCCCTTGTCCTGAAGACAATTGGGGCATTTGAGAGCTGCTGCCTGTGCATCCCGGTGGCATCAAAGCCCTCAAATGACGAACGCTACATCGTGGCCAGAAATTACAAGGGCCGGAGCTCTGAAACAACCGACGAAGCCCTGATGTGGGACCGCTGGTTCGACTACTATTGCTTTGAGGATAAATTGAGACAGCGCGATCCCCTTACATCAGCCTTGGAATTGTTTCGCACCATGACTCCAAATACTCGCTTTCCCCTGGAACCGGCGCTGGGCAATGCCAAAAATTACTGTGCCGAGCTTGGTCTTCCCGTTAAGCAGATTTTTTCCACCAATAAATAAAAACCTTAAAGCTTGCGCTACTTTTCTATTTTAATTGCATGGTACTGCATATCGCCATGTCCGGCCTTTTCCAGCAGGTAGCTGCGCAGTTTGCCCACAACATTGAACAACGGAACAATAATAAGACACGCACAGACGCTTAAAAAGAGCGCTATCGAAATGACTACTGTGAGTTTCCAAAAAAATTGTCCCCAGGAGTCTGTTTTTGGAAACCGCCAAGACACTTTATTTGAGTTGTGTTTCCAAATTAAATTGTACAGTTCCCTCAATAGTAGCACAAAAATTAAAATTAAAATCGGGTGGTCAGTGATGAACTCTTCAAGGTTATCTATTAGAGCTAGCATTTATTTAATTATTTTTTATTCAACACTTTTTCCGATATACAAAGAGCGGCATCACCCGCCGACTATCCTTTTCCCGTAGAGTCGCAATCGTACCAAGAAAGTCAATGCGCCAAAAATTATGCCGCATCAGCATGTCATGACACAGGCCCAGGTATCGCTTTTCGGCGAGTCTCTGGGTGTCGCACAGGTAGAGCACCAGATATCCGCCGGCACGAAGACTGCAAATTGCCTTTTCAAGACAGGGCACAAGCCAGCCGGACACCCAATCGCTGGGGCCTTGGGCTTGGTCTTGGCCTTGGCCGTAGATCTCCAGGTCAAAAAAGGGCGGACTCGCAAGAACCATATCAAACAAAATGTTTTGTAAATTGGCATTTTCAAATTTCTGGGGAACTATAAAATGAAGTGTTGTTGTGTTTTTAAAGGTTTCCTTGATGCGGCTGTATCCGGCAGCAAGCTCCGGATTTGAATCCACCCCGACATATAGAATTACTTCCGGAACCAGTGCGGCCCCAATCGCCCGGTCTCCCCAGCCGGCAAACGGGTCCAGTACCCGGGTGCTTCCGAAAAACTTATAGATGTGCGCCGCAAAGCTCACCTTGAAATTTCCGCACTCTTTTAGATTACGGTACACGGACTGCCGCAAAAAAAACCGGGCCATTGTTTCTTTGCTTCGGGTGCAGGGCTCCGGCACGGTCTCCGGGTTGCCGGCTGCATAGGCCCGATAGGCGTCAGCCAATAAATCCCGACGGATATTAGGGTCTGCAAAGGCAACTGCCGGTGCCAGCGCATCCCGCCGCCTGGAGTTCATTCTGGCCTCTTCGGTGAAACAGTCTGTCACAAAGTCGAGGCTGTTGTAGGCACTCGGATGGGCAACAAAGTGCAATTCGCGGCCTTCCAAGCTATACGGCATTTTGCGGCCTCCGCCCAGGTCAAGGACCCAAGGCCGGGTGCCCGCTGGCTTGCAGGTCGTTGACACCAAATTTCGGTAGCGTTGCGCATGGCTTCCCCCATCGGTTACTATTTTTTGCAACAGTGCCGGAACTTGGGCGAGCCACTCGGTTCCGTAGGGAAACTCTGTTCCTGCTGACCCACAGAACTCCTCAAAAAACATGCCGGCACTGTACTTCTTCTGCTGCATCTGTTTTTTTATCACATTTATTTTATTCAATACACCTGGACTCTAGCCAACGCACATTGCCGGGACGCCGCGCCCGTTTCGCGTACTGCAGCGCTCCTGCCGTCGGACACCGGTAAGCATGCAATAGGGATAGCACATCAAAGTCCCGCAAGATCGCGGCCAGTGCGAACACATCGGACATCGTCATCAGGCATCGTCTGTATTTTCGACTGGATGCCAGTATTTTTTTCAAGGTTTCGCGGCTACCGGTTGCGACAAGTTGCCTCAGAAACACTTGACTTGACTTGGCGTCCGAAAAGCATTGGTGTTTTCGCGGACACAGGCCCATGGGGCCCCGGGACCGTAGCCACTCTAATTGCTTCAATGAGTCGGCCGTGCCCAGTCCCGCGGCTTTCCGGATCATGGCCGGTCCGTCAAACGCGATCCGCTGGGTTGTCAGTTTGGCCGCGATTTGGCGGTTTACAAAAAGCATTAGGTAGCCGGACAGCGCATCGCAGCGCATCGCTAGTTCCACAATCAACGCCAAAATTTCCCCGGGAAGCGTGTCTAGATTTTCCATTGCCTCCGGCCGTTTTTTTTTTCATATTTTTGCGTGCTTTTAAAAAAAGACACAAAATGTTTACCAGAAAAGACAATTCCGAAATCAAATCGCCGGGTCCGGCCGTGCTCATGTTTTATTTTAGCGCCCACTGGTGCCCGCCTTGCCGAAAACTCACGCCCCTGTTGGTGGAGTTCTACCAGGCGTTGCGCAATGAAAACATTGACTCCTCCGAGTTCGATGTCGTGTTTATTTCATCGGACCGCAGCCAGGAACAGTTTGACGACTACTACGACGAAATGCCATGGGCCCACTTGAAGCTCGATGACTCCGATGAAAAGATGCGTCTATCCAGGCTGTTCTCGATTGCAACGCTGCCGTCGCTAATTGCAGTCAATTCCGGCGGGTCCAGGATAGACGTAAATGCCCGCAAATTGATCACCGATTGGGCCCTGGAAGACCCGAGTGTCCGCGGACCCGCTGCCACTATCCTTGCGGCCATTATTGCGGCCTCAGCCAAGTAATAAAAAAAAATGTCACAAGTCCTATTTTTTACATTATTATTTTTTTGTCAAATAAAATATGAGTACTCCAGGAAACACTGAACTCGGCGACGTCCAGGCAGAGGTAGGTAAATTCTCAGCTGGCATCGGGTTTTGGTTCACCTTGATCCTGGCTGTTATCCTTGGCATCGTCGGCATTTCTATGATAATCTATGGCCTGATGGAAAGAAATGATAGCTGCAACGCCGTCAACGGCCTGCCCGATCAGTGTACCGCAAAGAACCCCAAGGACTCTTGTGTCAATGGCAAATGCGTAATCTCAAAGTCCCGCAATACCCATGTTGCTCTTATGGGAGCAGTGTTAATTATTGTAATGGGTATCGCCCTTTTATTTAGCTGGGTTTGGCGTCGCTTCGTCAACACCAATCGCACCACCGAGCAAATCGGCGGCGCTGCTTTTGAAATCGGGGAACTCCAATCCCTACTTGGACGCTAATTTAAAAAAAAACGTTTTATTTTTTTTTAGTGATAGTGACCATCAAGTCATGCATCATATGCTTTGGTATTCCGAGGAATTTTGTCAGCGATTTCGCGCCAGGTTCAATGAATGTTTACTACACATCTACGAAATCAACGGCACATCGTACCGATGCACTCATTTGTCTGTCGACGAAGAAGGAAAGCCACTTTTTCCAGACACTGTGCTCATTGCCCATGGCGAAGCCACCTATGTCCGCTCAGTACCATTGCCACTTTTTGAACGCATAAATTATTCGCTACCTTTATTTTTTATAAAAAAAAGTGCTCTTATTTTTGAGTCATCCGAGGCCGATTGCATTGGCCACTGCTCGATTTGCTTGGAAGATACCGACACAACCGTCAAGTCGTGCAAGCTGAAGTGCAGCCACCAATTTCACAAAAGTTGCATCGCGGACTGGCTTTTGCAAGCAAGAACTTGCCCTTGTTGCCGCTCTGTCATAAAAATATTTTAGTTTATAGATATCCACATTGTCTTTTTGCTGTTCTCCATTATTGGCTTGCACTCCTCTAGCGTCTCAACACCGTATGAAATCACAATACTGTCGTCGTCCGAGTCGTAGCAATAGTTTATACAAAATTGATGTGGTTGTTTATTACTTTTTTGTATTTTCCAATAAACTCCAATTCCCGCCAGTGCGGCTATTATAAAAATTGTAATCATTTTTTTGTGTTTTGCGTTTAGTGTTTTTTTTATAAATTTTCGTTTTTATCTTTTTATATTCCTTTTTGCACGACATGATGTGCCAGCAACAGGGCCTGTTTGTGTGCGATTCCGTCGTTAAACGCTTCACCTACGACTGTGCGGACGAAGTCGAAAATATTTTTTTTAAAAACCTTGGCAGTGCCACTGACTTTGTCTTTCTCCAATCCCAAAAAATTTCGCTGTGGATGCAATGCAATACAGTTGATGGCGCCCCGGCTAAGCTTAATTCAATTGCCACCCGCATTTGGGCCGACGAGCAGTGTTGGCTCGGCACGCCTCACTTGTGCGAAAATATTTTTGGTAATGTTATTTTTCTTGGCAATGTCGATTGCGTCGGCTCCGTCTACGGACTTTCCGATTATGAACTTGAATTTCTTAAGTCTTTTGTATAAAAAACAAACATGGAGGCGACACACAACTGGTGGTGTAAAATGAGACAGCTTTTGATTAAAATCGAGCAATGTCCTTGTGTAATAACCCAAGAACAACTAACCGAGGAACTTTTTACTCTGGTGGCGGCCAATTGCATTGACATCATGAATTATCCAAGACTTGTCTGCGTAATTATTGCAAAACTTGAAAATTGGCAACAGGATTTTGAAGGCACTCCTCATCGTCGTATCGTTAACAAATTTTCTTTTCTCTTTGATTTGCTGCGGCCAGACAACTCTAAAATAAAATATAAAAATTGATTGCTTGCTTGCTTGCTTCTTGTTTTTTTTCAAGAATTATATATTTTAAGCGCTCACTTTGAAAAAACGACATTAATGTCTTTTTTTCTTAATTAAATGCCCTGTATTACTAAATATATTTTTGTGTTTTTTTTATAACACAAATTTTTTTTAATAGTTACCGTAAATAAACGACATAAATGTCTTTTTTTTAACCACATGTTTTAAAATATATTTTTGTGTTTTTTTTGCTATTACACAAATTTTTTTTTATAGTTACCGTAAAAAAACGACATAAATGTCTTTTTTTTAACCACATATTACAAAATATATTTTTGTGTTTTTTTGCTATAACACACATTTTTTAGTTATAGTTACCGTAAAAAAAACGACATTAATGTCTTTTTTTTAAGTAAACGCCACATATTTTAAAAAAAAAATTAAAAAAAATTTGTGTTTTTTTGTGTTACTTTCTGTATTTGTTTCCAAAAAAATTCAAAAACAAAAATGGAGGCGACAGCGATGAACGATTTTCTACAACAATTACAAGACTTAGTTCCAGCTTTTGATGTAGCGTCAATTGCACGTGACGCTACTGGCGTATTTGCTTCCCCAGTACATATCATTGCTGGATTACTCAACTTAAAATTGGAAACAGTCAAGAAATTTAATGAAATCGGTCCCACTGTAAATCTAAATTGCACAAAGATGAAAGTTACTGTCTATGGCACTGAACAACGCAATACAATTATGGTTGGAACCGCCGAATCGATCATGCGCGTACTGGCTTCCTGCAATCGTCCAGATATGAAAGCTATTGTTGCCAGATTGCCTGCTGTCGCACCGGCTTATCAGGCGCCTTCTGTTGCCCAGGATCATCAAGTGCCAGTTGCATCAACACCAGCGCATGAACAACAAATTAAAAAACCCTTGGTGCTTAATGGCATTGTGATCGAAGTCGACCCAGTTACCTCGATGGTTAATGCGACGCAATTGTGCCAGGCTGGTGGAAAGTTATACGCGCACTATAGCTCTACTGCAGAAATGACTGAATTTGTACAAACTTTGAGTTCAGCTATCGGGATTCCGATAGCTGAGTTGACCAAATGTAAAAATGGAAGTCATCAAGGCACTATGGTTCATCGACGCGTAGCCATGTACTTGGCGCAGCGGATATCGCCTTTGTTTAACGTGCAAGTAACCGGATACTTGGATGAGCTATTGCTAACCGGCCGCGTGGAGCTCGGCAAGGAAAAGACTTCTGAGCAACTTGACGCAATTTTTAATCGCCGCATTGCAGAACAACAAGCAGATGACAACAATGCATTTCTGCGCGAAAAGAACTGTTTGGAGTTATCTTTACTCAGAATTGAATGTTCCAAGCGCAAGCGGGACGATGCAGCTGCTGAAGAGGATATTGTCGCCAAGCGTGCCAGGCGCCTACGTGATGACGCGGTTGCTGACGATAAAGCAAAAGAAGAGAGTCGGATGCAACTTGTACGATTTGACGCGGAAATGGCAGCCAATGCAATTGCGACGGCAGAGGATTTAAAACTGAAACGTCTCGAGGTAAATGAGCGCCAGAGCAATTGCGCCAAAAATTTGATTGATCTTCAAGCGAATTTTATGCCCAAGCTTACTTTTTGTCTCCAGCCAAGTCTGTCTGTTAACGCCCGGTTGCGATCGGCAATGAACGACATTGAAGTTAATTTGGTTCATAAAATCAACAAATGTTTAACTGGGGATGACTGCAAAGCTTCGGGCTACCAGGAAACCCTATACTGCAATGACTTTCAAACGTTTCTGCGCGAAATGGGACTTCCGATGGCAACAACAAGCCAATTGAGCGCATTGGGAAAATCGATTGCACAGAAGTACAAGGAAGCTAACAATAATACTAAGCCAGAAAAGACAATAAAAACTGTGAATGGCGCCAATTGTCAGGTAAACACTTATAAAATCGAACACAAAGATTTTATCGAAAAATGCATACGGGAGTATTATGGCCAATCAACTGCCATGATAACAGAAACCGCTCCGGACGTGCCTGTCGCCAAGCCGCCCAAAGACATGCGGTCTTTCTTTGGTGTTGTTAATGGAAATGTGTCTATTTCTTGTAAAAAATAAAATATATTTTTGTGTTTTTTTGCTATAACACACATTTTTTAGTTATAGTTACCGTAAAAAAAACGACATTAATGTCTTTTTTTTAAGTAAGCGCCACATATTTTAAAAAAAAAATTGTGTTTTTTTGTGTTACTTTCTGTATTTGTTTTCAAAAAAATTCAAAAACAAAAATGGAGGCGACAGCGATGAACGATTTTCTACAACAATTACACGACTTAGTTCCAGCTTTTGATGTAGCGTCAATTCCACGAGACGCTACTGGCGTATTTGCTTCCCCGGTGCATATCATTGCTGGATTACTTGATGTAACCCCAGAGTACATTCAGACACAATTAAATAAAATTTGTGCCAATGTCAATGCATATTGCACAAAAATGTTTGTTACTTCCAATGGCAAAAAAAAGCGCAATAAAATTATTGTCGGAGACGCCGAATCTATCATGCGCGTGCTGGCTTCATGCAATCGTCCAGATATGACAGCTATTGTCGCCAGATTGCCTGCCGTTGCGCTTAATCGACCTCCGCCTTCAGTCGCGCCGGCTTATCAGGCGCCTTCTGTTGCTCAGGCTCCTGATGTTCCGGTTGCATCAACACCAGCGCATGTACAACAAATTAAAAAACCCCTGGTGCTTAATGGCATGGTGATCGAAGTCGACCCACTTACCTCGATGGTCAATGCGACGCAAATGTGCCAGGCTGGTGGTAAGCTTTACGCCAATTATAGCTCTACTGCAGAAATGACTGAATTTGTAAAAACTTTGAGTTTCAATATTGGGATTCCAATATTGGATTTGGTCAAGTCAACACCAGGCGGAAATCATTCTGGTACCTGGGTTCATCGACGCGTAGCCATGTACTTAGCGCAGCGGATATCGCCTTTGTTTAATGTGCAGGTAACTGGATACTTGGATGAGCTTTTGCTGACCGGCCGCGTGGAGCTCGGCAAGGAAAAGACTCCTGAGCAACTTGACGCTATTTTCAATCGCCGCATTGCAGAACAACAGGCTGATGACAACAATGCATTTCTGCGCGAAAAGCGCTGCTTGGAGTTATCTTTACTCAGAATTAAATGTGCAGCCGACGAAGAAGAAAAAAACGACCGGGCTGCCAAGCGCCAACGGGACGATGCGGCTGCTGACGAGGAAAGAGTAGCCAAGCGCCAACGGGATGATGCGGCTGCTGAAGAGGATATTGTCGCCAAGCGTGCCAAGCGCCAACGTGATGACGCGATTGCTGATGATAAGGCAAAAGAAGAGAGTCGTATGCAACTTGTACGATTTGATGCGGAAATAGCAGCCAAGGCCATTGCGACGGCAGAGGATTTAAAGTTGAAACGTATCGAGGTCCATGATCGCCAGAGCAATTGCGCCAAAAATTTGATTGATCTTCAAACAAATTTTATGCCTAAGCTTACCTATTGTCTCCATCCTAGTCTTTCCGTTAACGCCCGGTTGCGATCGGCAATGAATGACATTGAAGAAAATTTGGCTCATAAAATCAACAAATGTCTAATTGGGGACGACTGCGAAGCTTTAGGTAAAGCTTCGGGCTACCAGGAAACCCTATACTGCAATGACTTTCAAACGTTTCTGCGCGAAATGGGACTTCCGATTGCGACAACAAGCCAATTGAGCGCATTGGGTGTATTTGTTTCAAACAAGTACAGGAAAGCTAACAACAAAAAAATGCCTGAAAAGACAATGAAAACTGTGAATGGCGCCAATTGTCAGGTAAACACCTATAAAATCGAACACAAAGATTTTATCGAAAAATGCATACGGGAGTATTATGGCCAATCAACTGCCTCGATAACCGAGACCGCTCCGGAAGTGCTGGTCGCCAAGCCGCCCAAAGACATGCGGTCTTTCTTTGGCGTTGCTAATGTAAATGTGTCTATTTCTTGTAAAAAATAAAATAAAGATTTTGTGTTTTTTTTGCTATAGAACACATTTTTTAGTTATAGTTACCGTAAAAAAACGACATTAATGTCGTTTTTTTTAGTAAACGCCACATATTTTAAAAAAAAAATTAAAAAAAATTTGTGTTTTTTGTGTTACTTTCTGTATTTGTTTTCCAAAAAAATTCAAAAACAAAAATGGAGGCGACAGCGATGAACGATTTTTTACAACAATTACACGACTTAGTTCCTACTTTTAATGTAGCATCAATCCCCAAGGACTCTACTGGCGTCTTTGCTTCCCCGGTGCATATCGTTGCTGGATTACTCAACTTAAAATTGGAAACAATCAAGAAACTACCTGAAATCAGTGACAATGTTAATTTAAATTGCACAAGGATGAAAGTTATTGACAAAGGCACTGAACAACGCAATAAAATTATGGTTGGAACCGTTGTATCAATCATGCGCGTGCTGGCATCCTCCAAGCGTCCAGATATCACCGCCATTGTAGCCAGATTGCCTGCTATCGCACCGGTTCCGCAAGCATCGGTTCCCATGGAAACCCCGGTTCAACAAGCGCCTTTTGATGCAATGGACGTCGATGGTGCCTCCGCAAATGATTTACAAGATAATGGTGATCAGGCTATCCAAGACCATTTTGATTTTGTACCAGCACAAATGGTTGAATTTGTTTTGGAGCTTAATAATTCTAAATTTAATATTCCCGTTCGTCGCGATGGCTACGTCAACGTCACTAAAATATGTCAAGCCGCTGGAAAACGATTGGATCACTACAAGGAGTCTCCAGCCGGAAAAGAGTACATGGAGTTTTTGCAAAATCGCAACCTTGCAAAAAGTAATACCCGAAATCCGGGTATTACTTTACTAACTTCGATGCGTGGAAATTGCCCAGGTCGTGGAACATTTGCTCACCCTGATCTTGCAATGGCCATCGCTATGTGGGCACATCCGCCTTTTTTAGCCGAGGTATCTGGCTGGATTTGGGAGCTGTTGATAACCGGCCGCGTGGAGCTCGGCAAGGAAAAGACCCCCGAGGAACTTGATGCTATTTTAAATCGCCGCATCGCAGAAGAACAGGCAAAAATCCAGGCAGATTACCTGCGCGAAAAGCTATCTAAGGATTTATTGGCAATTGACGAGGATATTGCCGCCAAGCGTGCCAATCACCAACGGGACGATGCGGCTGCCGAAAAAGAAAGAGTAGCCAAGCGTGCCAAGCACCAACGGAATGACGCGGTTGCTGACGATAAAGCAAAAGAAGAGAGTCGCATGCAGCTTGTACGATTTGACGCGGAAATAGCAGCCAATGCAATTGCGACGGCAGAGGATTTAAAACTGAAACGTCTTAAGGTAAATGAGTGCCAAAGCAATTGCGCCAAAAATTTGATTGATCTTCAAGCGAATTTTATGCCCAAGCTTATCTGTCTTTACGTTAACGCCCGGTTGCGATCAGCAATGAACGACATTGAAGTCAATTTGGCTCATAAAATCAACAAATGTTTAATTGGGGATGACTGCAAAGCTTCAGGTGAAGCTTCAGGTGAAGCTTCGGGCTACCAAGAAACCCTATACTGCAATGACTTTCAAACGTTTCTGCGCGAAATGGGATTTCCGATGGCAACAACAAGCCAATTGAGCGCATTGGGTGCATTTGTTTCAAAAAAGTACAAGGAAGCTAACATTAATAAGCCTGAAAAGACAATGAAAATTGTGAATAACACCTATAAAATCAAACACAAAGATTTTATTGAAAAGTGCATACGGGAGTATTATGGCCAATCAACTGACGTGCCGATCGCCAAGCCGCCTGGGTATTACTCATCTTTATATCAAAAATATCAAAAATTGCAACTACTTGACTGATGTAAATGTGACTATTTTTTGTGAAAAATAAAAAATTTTTTTGGTATGTGTTTGTTGTTTGCGTTTATTTTTTTTAAAACAAAAATGGAGGCGATAGCAATGAACGATTTATTGCAACAATTACACGACTTAGTTCCAGCTTTTAATGTTGCGTCAATCCCACGAGACGCTACTAGCGTCTTTGCTTCTCCAGTGCATATAATTGCTGGATTGCTCAATAATAAAGTAGAGACAAACAAGAAATCATTGAATAAACTTGGTGCCAATATCAATGGCAACTGCACAAAGATGAAGGTTTTTGTCAATGGCAGGTACAACGCGGTGGGCGTCATTGGTGTTAGTACAACATATGGGAGCAATTGTATAACAATTTCATTTTTTTTCTTTTTTATTTAAATTTTTTAGAAAATTTGCATAATATATTGCAGCATCGATGATGCCTTCTTCTTCTTCTACTTCATTTAAGTCGTCATCGACTTCTGAACTTTCCGATGAATGAATATCAGCAGCCCCACATAGAGGACAAATAACATTAACGCTTCCAGAACTACGCATGAATTTAGCAAAGCACTGCCAACATAACCAGTGGGAACATTGTAGTTCTTTTCCATCATTTTCATTCATATCTTTAGAAGTACAGCAAATAGGACATTGAAATGTCATTCTTTTTTTTTAAAATATTTTTTTTTAATATATTTTTTTTTACTACAAAAATACACACATTTTTTTACAAACCATGAGGAGAAAAAGCAGCGAAAACCATTGTAAACTGTGCTGGAGAAAAAGAAAAAAATAAAATAAAGATTTTGTGTTTTTTTTGTTTGTGTTTGATGAATGACTAGTGACAATTTGCAGAATAAATTTAAGTTTTTATAAAAAATTTAATTATTTTTGTGGTCGCGTGTCATGTCATTGCAAGATTTACCCTACGACTTACTCAATTACACTTTAAAAAAAGTAAGATTGAATCCGCTGTTGGCGTTGAGACAAACATCAGTCGATTGCCGCAATATTGCAACCGTCGCGCTGGCAAAAAAAAAGTTACAATTTACATGCCCGCCTGGCATATCCAATGCTTCCAAAAGTCTTTGCTATTGCAGTCAACGAACAAATTGGTTGGACGTGCCCTTTGTTACAACTGCAAATAAATTGGAAATCTCTTGCTATTCTGATTTTTTGATGATCAAAGATGTATTGCAGGGTATTACTCATATTACTTTGAAAAATGCTTACTACATGACTGATGTCAGATATTTTGGAAATTTACACACTCTCGATATAAATAACTGCAATCATCTGACTGATGTAAGTGCTTTAGGAAATTTACACACTCTCAATTTAAATGACTGTAATATTTTGACAAACGTAAGTGCTCTCGAAAATTTACACACTCTTGTGTTAATTTGCGGTTTGCAGTTTACTGATGTCAGCGCTCTTGGAAATTTACACACTCTTTGTTTATTTGGCTGCGGACGGGTGACTGATGCAAGTGCGCTTGGAAATGTTCACACTCTTAATTTAACCAATTGCCAGAGGTTAACCGATGTTAGTGCGCTTGGAAATATACACACTCTTAATTTAACCAATTGCCGGGTGTTAACCGATGTAAATGCGCTTGGAAACGTACATACTCTTGATTTATCCGGGTGTGATGCTTTGACTGATGTAAGTGCGCTTGGAAACGTCCACACTCTTGATTTATCCGAGTGTGATGCTTTGATTGATGTAAGTGCGCTTGGAAACGTACATACTCTTAATTTATCAGAATGTTTGGAAATAAAAAATATCAGTGCGCTTGGAAAAGTGCATGGGCTTAACCTTTACGGTTGTTCTGGTATTACCGACGTTAGTGCTCTTGGCAGAGTTCAGTTTCTTGATCTGGCACGTTGTTCTGAAATAACAGGCGCTGGTTTCCTGGGTAATGTTTACGATCTTAATTTATATGGCTGTCGTATCACAGACGTGAGTCCATTCTATAGAGTAAATACTTTTAGATATGGGAATTGTTCTGAACTTACAGACATCAGTGCTCTCAGTGGAGTTAAAATGGTTTACTTGGACTATTGTTCTGGAATTACAGATGTAAGTTCGCTACGAAAAGCAAACAAACTAAAATTAACGCATTGTTCTGGTATTGTAGACGTCAGTGCGCTTGGCGAAGTCAAAGATCTTGATTTGTCGAATTGT
>Ga0114966_10001305_pt1 | contig 23199 bp, 23 predicted proteins | sample M_130207_XF_Meta_FD_87029 | JGI IMG/M metagenome (GOLD analysis project Ga0114966, IMG submission 87029) | Freshwater microbial communities from Lake Montjoie, Canada to study carbon cycling - M_130207_XF_MetaG | ecosystem: Environmental > Aquatic > Freshwater > Lake | place: Lake Montjoie... | reverse complement strand
CCAAAGGTTTATTATTTTTAATATTGTTTAAAAAAGTGAATTTTACTTTATAAAATATTTAAAACTCTTCTAAATATATTTTTATATAAAAATGCTTAAAAATAGGAAGGTACGTGTAGGAAACCTAGGTTTCCTCACTATATTCGAGTTAATTCTTTACGTCCGCTATGTAACCAATTTATTTCTGCGTGAATAATTATTAATATTAAAAATATGACTAAAAATATATTTCTATCATTTTTATATTTATCACAATTTAATGTTACATCGTTATAAAAATATATTAATGATGGCCAAATAAAAAACATCCTAACAAAAATTAAATATAATAATCTATATATAATAAATATATTTGTTAAGTATTTCTTTCCATAATGCATACTTAATAATTTTGGTCCAGTTACAAGTGACATTCCTTCACTTAAACCAATCATTAAACTAATACTGTATAAATCATAATATTCAATTATTATTAAAGCAGTAATTGCAAGTAAGTGATGAAAAAGAAGATCCAATCTTATATTTTTTTCTATTTTTAAATAAATTTGATACAATAAAAGAATAGTATCAAATATAAAATAGGATAAAAACATACTATGATACTCTTTAAAATTATTTAATATGATTTTATTTTCTAAACATTTGTCTTCCCAAATATAATAATAATTTTTATAAGCTTCGTGTGCTATTGTACCACATATTAAACTTCTCATCATATTAATACTAAATTTTTCATACATCTTTTTTTCAATATTTATGTATTTAAAAAAATGATGAAATCCAAATATCAAAGTTCCCATTGTAAGAATGTTTGAATAAAATGTAAATACTATCATATATTATATAATTTTGTTATAATCTTTTTATATATACTAAATATATTTATACAAAATATATTTATACAAAAATGCTTAAAATAGAAAGGTATGTATAAGAAACCTAAGTTTCCTTACATAATAATTTATTTAATTTAATATTTATTTCATCCATTTTATTATCTAATAATAATAAATATTCTAATATTCTTTTATTTTCATTTTTGAGACTATTGTTTTTAAAACCATCGTTTTTAATACCATCATTTTTAAAACTATCGTTATTAAGACTATCATTTTTGAGACTATCGTTTTTAAGACTATTGTTCATAAGACTATCGTTTTTAAGACTATCATTTTTAAGACTATCATTTTTGACTATTTTTTTAATATTTTTTTTAATTAATTCAATATCAATATTATATTCTACTGATATTTTTTCAATATCTATATTATCTTTATATTTTGGATAAATTATATGAGATATAACTCTTGATATTATACTTGAAACAGTTCTTTTATGTTCTAATGCAATTTCTTCATAAGATTTATTATCTACTAGTTCTTTTGATAATTTTTCAAGTTCATCAATGGACCATCTAATTCCTGCATTTGAAGTTTCTTCAGTATTTCTTAATTCATTTAATCGTGTTCCTAGCGTCATTATATATTCTTATTATTATGGTATTTTTAAATAGAATCATTACAAAATTGTAATATTTATTTTTCAATTTTTTTATAAATATATAGTTATCATAATTTAATAAAATTTCATAATATCTTCTATAAAATATTTATTTATATTTTCTTTTAAATCATAATAATTATTATTTGCTATCCAACACTCATATTTAAATCCATAAGTATCAACATAGAAATAATGTTCGTATAATTCATTAAAAATATATTTACAAAAATAATGGATATCATAGTTCACTATTTCTTCAATATATAATACTTTTCCATTATTATCTATAAATATATTCCATAATGCAATACTATTACCATTACTATTTACAAAATCTATAAGTATCTTGTATTTAGATTCAGATATATATAATAAATGTCGAAATTGATAATATGCATTTTCTTTATTTGATGTTTGTATAAAATCTATAAAAATTTTGCTTTCTTCATCTAAAATATTTATATACCATATATTTTCAAATAATCCTACATTCTGAGCCTTATCTAGGTTATTAGAATAAACCTCTATATCTTCTCCATCACATTCTATAACAAATTTAGGAATAATTGTATTCATCTTTATCTAAAATAATTTTTATAGACTAAATTATAATTAAAAATTCTACTATTTTTATCTATCAATTTTTTTATATTATTTTTATAAAAATGTAAAAAATATATAAATTTATCCATAAAAATGTACCTAAAGAGCAAAAGCAATAACAACAAGTATTTTAAATGCAAATTCTTAAAAAATAGGAAGGTATGTGTAGGAAACCTGGGTTTCCTCACTTTCCTCACTTTTATAAATTCTTAAAATTTGTGTTAAAATATATATAATTTTATATATTATATAATTAATGAATCTATTAATAATAGGCTATTGTCGTTTAGAGGATGGATTTTTATACGCTGCAAAATCTTTAGAAAAATTAAATTATAAAATATTTTTCTTTCCATATTTTAATTATATTTTAGATAATATTGAAAATAGAGATGAAATTATGATAAATAAAATAAAAGATTACAATATTCATATATGTTTATGGTGGAATAATTCAATTAAATATGAAAATATTCATAAAATAATAAATGAAACGAAATATATTCAACATTATTTATTTAATTGGGATCCATTTTTATATAATTATCCTAAATATAATTGCATTCTTTGGGGTGAAAGAATAAAGGAAAAAGAAAAGATTTATCCATTAATGGATTATGTATTTTCATGTTTCCAATATGAAATACAATATTTTATAAATAAAATACCTATCACATATTTACCTCCAGGATTTGATAAAAATATATCGTCCTATGTATATGATGAAAATTATAGTTGTGATATAAGCATTGTTTGTACTAATTTTTATAATGATTTAAATGAATTTCCAGATGAATCAACGAATATTACTAGATATGAAATAGTGAATACATTATATGAAAATAGACATAATTTTAAATTTCATATATATGGTCCTGAAAGATTTAAAGATATTTATCCTGAATGTTATCAAGGCTTCATTAAATATAAAGATTGTAATAAAGTTTTTAGTAATAGTAAAATTAATTTATCTATTCATCCAATGATACATGAATTAAATGATAAATATTCAAATCAAGAATATTTTTCTGAAAGAGTTCCTCAAATTTTAGGTTGTAATGGTTTATTAGTAACAAATTCATATTTTACAGATAAATTAATTCATAAGGAAGATTATATATATATTGATAAAAATATGGATTGGTACACAATATTATTACATATTATTCAAAATAGTGATGATTATGATAGTATAAGAAAAAATGGATGTCATAAAGCTTCTTTGTATTATCAATGGGATCATTGGGCTGAAAAAATAATATCTAAATTCTTTTTAACATAGGAAATATAATCATTATGATTATAATGATTAAAAATTTTATGATAATATGCATCATAATTATTTAATATTTCATCTATAAATATATCAAAATCTTTTTTGTCGTTACATATGATGATATAATCTTTTATATATAATAAATCACTATATATTGAACTATTTGTTATAACAATAACTTTATTCATTATTAAATTTACTATTCTTATTAATTCCATTGTATTATGATTATCTGAACAATGTATATTTAAATAAATTTTTGTTTTTGAAAAATAATTATCGCGTTCTAATCCATAACAATTATCAATACATACTACATTATATATATCACGAAACTTTATATTATTTATAATATTTTTTCTATACTCATTATTTATTATAGACATGATATCTATTGTTTTTTTTAACGGAGTATTATAATTAAAGTAAGGAGGAAATAAAAAAACATTTTTATATTTTGGATAATAAAAAGGAATATTTTCTTCTGAATAATCAATGATATTAATTTTATTATGAATATTCATTGTATAAATATAATATGATGGATTACTTAATTGTTCAATATTAATAAAATAAATTTTATTAAAATTATTATTTGTTAATAAAATAATTTCATTTAATATATTTAAATCACCGCTATAAAATATTTTATCATAATTTATGATATCTAACTTATTTATAAAATCCATTTTAAAATTAGTAATATCAAAATATAATATTTTTACATTGATATTTTGATAATATTTTTCAATAAATGTTTTTAAAGATATAATATATTCTTCATATAATTTATAGACCCAATTTAAACATATATTTATAATTATAATATTCATATATTTAATTAGATATTTTTCTTATTATAATATATAAATGGAAAATTCGAATATTCAAAATTTATTAAATAAATCAAAAAATACTAATGGACGTTTTTCATATAAAAAATTATTGGAAAATATTGAAAATGAAAGACATTATTCAGAATTTTGGGAAGAATATTATAATTTAGTATATGATTCAAATTATAATAATAATTATAAAAAAAATGAAATTATAGTTTATTTAAAAGGAGAAAAAAATTTTGAGAAAAAAATTAAGAATAATAAAACTATTAAAATTACATATAAAGAATATATAGAATATATAGATTATATTAATAAATTAGATATTAAAGAGTTACTTGAAATTTCAAAAACTATTTCAATTAATAAATTAACAAATTATATTGAAATGCAAAAACATTATAAAACATTTTGGAATAATTATAATAATATAATATTGTCTAATACAAAAAATAATACTAATAAAATAAATGAAATTGTAACATTATTTACGAATGAAGAAAAAGTTAAAAATAAGAATAATGTAGATAAAATTACATATAAAAAACATTTAATGAAAGATATATAAATAATCTACCAAATCTTTGATATAATATATCTTAACATTACATAATAGGTTATAATAGTTTAAAATTTAAGTCATTTAAAAAATCAATTTTTAATTATTAAACTTTTTTTATAAAAAATATTATTAAATTATATGTGCGAAGATATAACAAATAAATATTTATGTAATGATATAATTAATATATTAAAAAAAAAAATAAAGAAAAATATTGATAATCCTAAGTTATTCATTCAAGAATTGCTATTATCTAATAATAGAAATATACATCTGATACAAGATGGTGTTCTTCTTGCCGGAACAAAACAGAGAGTTGTAAAGTTATTTTTAAAGAGCATTATAAAAGAAAATCCAAATATTAAAACGGTGTTATATTCCGGATTTTCAAATGGATTCGGTGCTATTGCTGCAGCATATGGAGCTTATAAATTAGGATTAAAATGTGAAGTATTTTTATCCAAAAATGCGAATACTGACAATGCGGACATATATAAATCTCGGCAAATAAATACATTACATGCACTTGATGCAAAAATATATTTATGTCCAACCTATAAAGAGGCGCGAGCATTAGAATATAAAAATAGTACCATTGAAATAGGAAAAAAGGTATGGAAAACATTACCTGAATATTATATTTCACCAATGGGTTTAAACGATGATAATGAAATAATGATACATTTATTAGCGAAACAAATGATAAAAGCTTCTAAAAATACAATTTTAGAAAACATTATAAATCCTAGAATATGGTTAGTTACAGGTTCAGGAGGAATTGCAATGGCGATTTCAAAAGCATTTCCAAATGCAAAATTATTTATTTTAATGACAGGTGGAGGAAAATATAAAAAAAAAGTATTTGACTGGGCGCAAAGTGAAAAAAATATTTTTATTATAAAAGATGAAATTTTTACAAATGAAAATTCGCAAAATAAAAATGTATATTATTCTTCTGTTAAAAATTACGATGATTTAATATTACCTTATGTAAAAAAATATGCATTAAAAGATGATTTTATATGGAATATTGCTTCAGATGATTTTATTTAGTTATTTTGTTTTTTTCCATACATAAATACCTCGTTCTTTTTTTTCATAAAAATATATTTGTCCTCTATAATCCATAATATCATCTAATAAATGCATTTTATTCATAACCTGTTCAGATCCTCCCATATATAATATCATATATCCATCTTTTTTCAATAAATCATATGCTTTATATAAACTTTTTACAAAGAAATTATCACACCATGATTTTTCATTTTGATATTGTTGAACAGAATTTTCTTTGAATTTTGAATATATTTCTAATGTAAAAAAAGGGGGTGATGAAAAAACAATATCAAAGTTTTTATTTTGAATAGGAGCTTCTAAAAATCCATTTTTATAAATAATAAAATTTTTTTTTTTTGATTTTGGTAAAAAAGTATTTATTATATTCTCATAACATGGATGTAAATCTAAATTTGGATCACATGAAACATATAAAGACATTTTATAAAAAATAGCGGCTAATAATCTATCGCCCCATCCAGCAGATATATCTAACCATTTTTTAGGTTGAAAATGTTGTAATATTGCTAATGCAACTGATATTCTAAAATTATTACATAATTTAGTATTAAAAAATATAATTTCTCTAATATTATATATATTTAATTCTTTATATCTTTTCATTGTTTTCTCTAATATTATTTTTTTATTTTTATTCCAATATTCATACGGTGATAAATTACCTTTAAATTTACAAGTGACCCTAATCTTTTCTGAAAAATAATCAGTAATATTATTTATATTTGAATTTTTAGTGAATATATCTTTAATAATAAAATATTCATAATTATTTTCTAAATTTTTGTATTTTTCTATTTCTTTCTTTTGAATTATATTATAATGATATATTTCTGGACTAAAATTTTTTATATCTTTTAATAGTTGTTTTTTATCAAAATTATAATATAAATTATAATAAGGATATTCAATTTGTAAATAATTCTCCATAATATATTAAAATATTTTATATATAAAATATTTATATATAAATATTTTGATTTAAAATAATGAAACATAATAATATAATATAAAAATGGCGAAAAAAAATGATTTTTTTGAAAATTATGAATTAAGTAAAAATCTGGATTTTTATGATTCTTTTGAAGATCCAGGATTAGGAATTAGTAATAATGTATTAAAAGGTATTTATAGTTATGGTTATGAAAAACCATCTCCTATTCAAAGAGTTGCAATAAAACCAATAATAGATGGTTGTGATATTGTTGTTCAATCTCATTCTGGAACAGGTAAAACAGCTACTTTTATAATTGGATTACTTGAACGTATTGATACTAAAATACATAAACCACAATGTATTGTTATATCAAATACAAGAGAATTAGCAGATCAAACATATAAAGTATTTTTAAGTTTATCTTCTTATACAGAAGTTAAATGTAATTTATGTATCGGAGGTGATATGCAATATAAATATAATGTAGAAAATATTAAAGATCATGTTATTATTGGTACACCTGGAAGATTAAGTGATTTAGTAAATAAAGAGATTATACAAACAGCAGATATTAAACTTATAATTATTGACGAAGCAGATGATGTATTATCAACATCTTTTAGAAAACAAGTTAAAAAAATATTTAATAAAATATCGAAAGATGCACAAGTTGTATTAATAAGTGCAACTATACCACAAGAAATGTCTGAATTATTTAATAATTTATTAAAACCAGATTATTTATCTATATTAGTAAAAGATGATGAATTAACATTAGATGGTATTATTCAATATTATATTAATATTGATGAACAATATAAATTAGATGCATTAATAGATTTATATAAATTTATTTCTATTGGACAGGCTATTATTTATTGTAATAAAAAAAATAAAGCAGATGAATTAAAATATGCATTGATAGATAAAAGTTTCTCTGTATCTATTTTACATGGAGATATGATACAAAAAGAACGTGAAGAAATTATGAAAGAATTTAGAACTGGTACTACACGAATATTAATTACTACTGATATTTTATCAAGAGGTATTGATATTCAACAAGTATCTCTTGTTATAAATTATGATATGCCAAAATATCCTCAAACATATATTCATCGAATTGGAAGAAGTGGAAGATTTGGAAGAAAAGGTTCTGCTATTAATTTTGTTACAAAAAAAGAGAAGAATATATTAACATTTATACAAAAAATGTATAATACTGAAATTTTACCATTACCATATAATGTAGCGGAATTAATATAGTTGTGAGGAGTGAGGAGTGAGGAAACCTAGGTTTCCTACACGTACCTTCCTACTGAAGAAAGCTATGTTTTCTAGTGAGGGTGAGGGCGAGGAAACCTAGGTTTCCTACACGTACCTTCCTACTGAAGAAATTTATAATAAAATATATATTTAAAAAGGTATGTATAGGAAACCTAGGTTTCCTACACGTACCTTCCTACTGAAGAAATTTATAATAAAATATATATTTAAAAAGGTATGTGTAGGAAACCTAGGTTTCCTGACTATAAATTATTCATCTTTAAGTACAGATTTTAGTAAATTTATGGTAATATTACATTGATTTATTTCTTCAATAATTGCTAAAATAGACTCATTGTCTAAAGAATTATTTAAAAGTCTAGATTTTAGTAATATTATTTTATCTTCCATATTTAAAATCATTGTAGATAAACTATCCTTTGATAGTAATGAATAATCTGAGATTTGATTATGTATTGTTAAAAAAGAACCCATTCCAATATATTTATAAAATTATTTTATAAGATAATTTTATAAGATAATTTTTTTATCAATTTTTTTATAAGAAACAAAATTTTTGAAAAAAATATATAGAGTATATATTCATCATTAAATATATTTTTATAAAGAATGCTTTAAAATAGGAAGCTATATATAGGAAACCTAGGTTTCCTCACAATATCATACTAATTCAGACTCATTTTCTTTCAACAAGTGTAAGTTTTTCGCATTTTTTATTAATACTTTACGAGTTATTAATAAAAAATTTATGATTTCATTTATTTGATCTATTGCATTACTTGAATAAACAACCGCATTTAAATCAAATAATAATAAAGCACGTGCAACATCATTACATTTATTATTTTTATCATAATAATTTAATAAATAAGTATTGATAATATCATAAAAACTACGTAAATCATTTTTTGACAACTGTTTTGTTTTATTTATTTCATCATATAACCATTTTTTAATTTCATTTAAATTAATTCTTTTTTTTATTAAGTAGTATAAATTCTGCATTAAAATAATAAATTGGTTTTGAGAAAAATCAATATAATTGTCAAAATCATTCATTTCTAATCCAACATTTTCATATTTACGTTTTTTGTTGATAACCTGTTCATTCACTTGACTAGAAGTACGTTTACGACTCATATTTGTTTTATTAAACAATATATATATATATATATTATTTAAAAATAATTGTCAATTTTTTTTTTATAAACATTTTTGTATAAATACAAAAATATATTTTATTAGAATTTTTTTATTTGATTAATATCAATAGTAGATATTTAATATCACAAAATTAAGTAGAATATTTATAAAATATTTTATTCTATAAAATATATATTTTTAATAATTTATAAAATCTATATTTTTCTCAATATTTTTAGAATTAAATTTTATAATTAAAATGTATGCCATTGGATGACTATATATTTATTTGAAATATTTTATTGTTACTATTTCTTGTTGAATTTTTAAATATTTAATAATAAAATCGATCTTTAATAATGAACCTTTATTAAATACTAGCATATCCATTCTGTGATTGAATATTTTAACATCTTTTTGAAAATCGGATATGTCTAATTCAAAACTAAATAGATTTAGTATTTCTTTTCCTAAGCCAATATTCATTAAATCTTTTTTTTGATCAATATTCATTTCATGAAACCAATTATACATATCAATTGGTTCTATAGATATAAAAATTCCATCGTCATAATACTTGACATTAGAACGTTCATATCCAAATTTCTTCATTAAATCACATAATTTAATAAAAACTATTAGAATATTATTTGCTGGTTCTTCATGTTCATATTCAAATCTAATATTTGACAATCCAAAAGTTTTATTTTTCAACGTTGGATCATTAATTTCCAATATTGGATCGTTACTTTCCAAAGATGGATCTTTATTTATTTTTCTAGGAATAGATATTTTATCTAACTTTTTACTTTTAGATTTATAAGGTACTGACTTAGCACCATTATCCTTCATTATTAAAAAATATATTATATTTATCTGATATATAAAATATAATTATAAAGATATTTACTGTCATTTTTTTTTATAATAAAATATATATATATTAAAATGATATATATATATATTTTTATATTTTTATTCATTCTTTTTTTTCTGATGAATAATTATATTTCTATAAAATATATTGAAAAATTTGATGATAATATTATTTTTTTAAATAATCATGAATTATTAGAAATATTATTAAATAATCAAGATAAGTACTATGATTCTTTTTTTGAAAATGATTTTACAGCACGAAATATTAAAAATATTGATGAATATAAAAATTTAATAAAAGAATCAGTTTCAAATTTTAATAATAAACAAAAAAATAAAATTAAAAAATGTATAGAAAATGCAGATAAATATTTTTCATCTTTACATTTAGATTGGTTAGACGGGAATAAAATGAATAAATTAAAATGGATTATTGGATGTATAAAAGGAAAATATTATGAAAATGGATTACCACATACAAGAAATAATATTATAATAATTACTAGTAATGAAAGAAATTTAACAAGAACATTAATACATGAGAAAGTGCATATATATCAAAAATATTATAATGATGATATTCAAAAATATATAAATAAAAATAAGTTTATAAAAATAAAAAAGAGAGAATCTTTTGACAATATTCGTGCAAATCCAGATTTAGATAATTGGATTTATAAAGATCATGAAAATAAAATTTATAAAGCTTTATATAATAATAATCCTGTATCCATCGAAGATATTAATTATATACCAATAAATAATCAATCTTGTGAACATCCTTATGAAAAAATGGCAATTGAAATTGAAAATAATTATAGTGGAGAAACCTAGGTTTCCTATTGAGGAAAAAATCTATGTTTATTACATATACCTTCTTAGTAAAAAAAACCTAGCTTTTATCACTAGATTTAGTTAAAATTTTTATAAATAATATATTAAACATTATTATTATGGAATATACATCTATTTTTATTCATTCAGAGTGGACAGATATTTGTATATATAATACAAATAATTTAATTAAAAGAAAAAATATTGAGAATGAGATTGGTAAATATAAAATAATAGATAATGAATTTATAATTAATTGGGATAACTGGCATGGCGATGATATTTTTATAAAAATAGTAGATCAATATATACAAAAAAGTTTTTATGATTATTATATGAAAGATTATAATTTATTAGAAATATATTTATATAATAATAATAATACAGATATTTATATTTTAAATCTAGACAAAAATATAATTTTTAAAAAAAATAACTTTAAAATTATCGGTAATTATGTACTAAATAATAATTATATATTAATTACATTAAGTGATAATATTGAAAAAAAATATATTTTATTTAATAATATATATATTGAAAATAGTTATGTAAAAATAGAAAATTTTAAAAAAATTAATAATAATTATTATTTTAATGAATCATATGAATCAAATGAATCATATGAATCGAATGAATCGAATGAATCGAATGAATCGAATGAATCCTATGAATATACTATTATGAATATAGATATAAATAATAATAAAATAAATAAAAGATTAAATACATTATTAGAAAATAATATTTTTTTAAATCATAATTATTTAAATATTCATAATATTCAAAATCATCTAAATGAAGATATAAATGAAAATATATTTGATGATATAATAAAATTAAAACTATATTTTAAAATAGAAGATAAAAAGGAAAAAAGAATATTATCATTAGTTGAATGGGGATATCCACCATTTGGAGGAGGTGAAAATTGGATTTTAAATATGAATAAAATATTTCATAAATATAATTTTGAAACTTTTTTAATCTGTTTTAGTGATCCATTTAAAAATGAATATTATAATGAAACTAAATTTATTGATTTAGGATATGTAAAAGTTATACAAACAAAATATGAAATACTGAATGTTATAAAATTAATTAAACTCATAAATCCAGATATTATAAATCATCAAGGTATAAATAGATTAAAATTTATGAAATTAAGTAATATATTAAATATACCATTTTTAACAGGTTTTTGTTTTTGGCAAGATATAATTAAATTTAATATGGATAATATTAATGTAGGTATGTTAGAAAATAATAATTTTGAAAAAACCAATGATTTTGAATTTATTATAAATAATAGTTATACCTATGTATCTTCACATTTCGTAAATGATATTATTTTTAAATTATATGATAAGAAATTAGATGTTATTGAAACTATAAGTTTAGAAGAAGAATTTAAAGTAGATTATATAAATGATATTAATTTTGATAATAAAAAATATGTTACATTAATTAACTGTCATTATAATAAAGGTGGATATTTAATAAAATATTTATGTAATACACTAGATAATAATATTCCATTATTATTTGTTTATACAGAAAATGATCCTACTATTTCACTAGATTTCCTTAAAAATATTGTAGAAAAAAGAAATAACATAAATAATATAAATATTGTTTATTCTTCTAAAACAGATATTAAAGAAATATATGATAAAACAAGAATAATATTATTACCATCTTTATGTGATGAAACATTTTGTAGAGTAGGTTATGAAAGTTTAATTAATAAGATACCAATTATATCTACTAAAAATGGTAATTTAAAATATTTATTACATAATTATTCCATATTTGTAGATGATTTTAATGTCAATGAATGGAAAAAACAAATAGAAGCATTATATTATAATAAAGATAGAATTATACATTTTTCAAAAACAGATATTGAATATACAAAAATAAATATTATTGAAGAAAATATAATTCATAAAATAAATTCTATTCATGAATCTAAATATAAGTTATGTGATAAAAATATTGGTCTAATTGTTCCATGGGCAGATCAAGGTTTAGGTATTCAATCAAGAGATTATTATATTACATTAAAAAAACTAGGATATCATCCACATGTATATAGTTTTAAACCTTATCATAGTACATATAATAATATATATTTACAATCTGATCCAAATGAATGGTTGTATGATAATATTATGTACAGTAATAATTATCGTGAAAATTTAAATTATGATGAAATACTTGATTTTATATATAAATATAATATTAAAAAAATTATTATCATAGAAGCAACTTTTTTGAATATTTTTAATATTTCCATGTTTTTAAAAACATTAAATATAAAAATTTATCTTGTTGTTAATATTGAATGTATACGTTTAGTAGAATTAAGTTATCATAACATATTTGATAATATACTAACAAATAATATGTGTTCCTATTTAATAATGTATCAGTTATTTAAACACAAAACAAAATATTTAGGATTTCATCTTAATCATTTATATTTTCATAATATTGAGAAAAATATAAAAAATAACATGGATAATTTAAAATTTTTTTGTATAGGAGGATTAAATTCATTAAGTAGAAAAAATATTGATATTATTATTAAATCATTTTATAAAATATATATTGAAAATAAATATCTTAACTGGGAGTTAAATATATATATTCAAGGTGTTGAAATACCAAGTTTATTTGATGATTATAAATGCACAAATATTCATTATTTTATTGATGAATTAAGTTATAAAGATATCATTCATAAATATATTGAAAATGATATTTTTATTCATATGGGTTCTCATGAAGGACTCGGCCTTGGATTTTACGAATCACTTTATTGTGGAACTCCTATATTTACAATGAATTGGACACCTAATAATGAAATAATCATTAATAATATAAATGGATGGTTATTAGATTGCGATTTTTCAAATATATATGATAATAATAATGCGTTTATAAATCGCGGTATCATTAATGAAGTATTGATGTCTAATAAAATTATAGAAATATTAAATAATACAAATACAATAAATATAATTAATAATACAATTCATAATAAAAATATATTTATAAATAATAATCAAATTAAATTTGAAAAAAATTTATATGATATATTATCTCATATATAGTTATGAAAATATTTTATAAACAAAGTGATTTAAATAATAATTTTGAAGATATTTGTAATTATAATAAAAATTTTTTGTCAAAAAGCGGTAGTAAAGCAATAATATATAAATTAAAAATGAAAGATAAAACATATATAAATAAAAATTATTTGAAAAATGATAAATCAAGAAAAGATTTTGAAATTGAGAAAAATAAATTTTTCTTAGTGAAAAAAAGAAGTAATAATAATATATTATTTAAAAATTTTTTTATACAATATTATTTAATTGCAGAATGTAAGAATAATTTTATTATTATTATGGAAAAAATGAAACATGATTTAAATGCTAAATTTTTAAAAGCTATTTCAAATGATGAAAAAAATAATATATTGATTCAAATATTAATAAATATATATGATATGAATTATTATAATAAAATTTATTTAAATTATATTTATATTGATAAAAATATTCGAAATATAATGATATTAATAAATGATATAAAAATAAATATTGAATATAATTTTAATGAAACTGTAAAAATTATTATTCCAGTGAATGAATACAAAATTAAATTTATTGATTATGGTAATATGGATGATTATATTAAAGTGAAAACGATTGAATATATGAAAGAATATTTTAAATATTTATATGATATAAATATTATATCTGAATGCATATTATTTACATTTTTTTATTTTATTAATTGTGGATTAAATGAAAAAAATATTTTATCATTAATAAATAAAATAATTAAAATTATTTTAGAAAGTGATGAATTAAATAATATAATATCAAATAATTCTGAAAAAAATAAATATATTGATTATTTATTTATATATTATTTAGTTAAATATTTATCTGCCAGACCAAACTTTTATGATATCTAAATGATCTATTTTTTTATTATTTTTGTCTTCTATATACGATGAGTACAAATATCCCCAATGTATATAATGATGTATTATTCCATATAAAGATATATTATTTATTAAATTATCATATTCATAAAAACATATTAATCCAAATATTCTTTCAAAATTCATTCTTAACTCTCTATTCTGAATATAATCAATCAATTTAAATATATTATATTTATTTACTATTTTTTCTAAAAAAGTATATTCAATAATACTTTGTACACCAAAACAACCAACCCATTTTTCTTTATTATAATAAAATTCTTTTAAAGCTTGATTATTGTCTAATATATCTAATAATTTTATTTCATCTGATTCGTTATTCCAATGATGTGTAAAATGCCATATAAATTTAATATTGTTAAAATCATTAAAATGAATATATTTATGAATAAATACTGAATCATGAAGTATAATTGCTTTTTTAAAAAATTTATATTTATATAAATAGTAATATGGTAATATTTCACCTTTTCCTAAAAATTCAGATTGTATAATTTCACAATTAATAAGTGTTATATTTTCTATATAATCATAATTACTATTATCATCAATAATTATAATTTTATTATAATAAAACTTTCGAATACAATTATATGATTCTATCCAATATTTTCCGGTTGTTTCTGAATCAACATGTCTTAATATTATAAATCCAATAGTGTCATTTATAATATTTTTATATATTGTATAATCCGATATTTCTCTTACATTTTCTTTTATATAATCCAAATTAAAATTATTATATGTATTATTATATACTTCATCATAATTGTTTAAAATATAATCTATGTATGAAGGTATTAAATCATATTCTACATCTATTACATAACTTTTTAAAAAATCATTATAGGATGATAATTTTTTATCATTTATAATTATTACCTTATTATATATACAATATTGATACAATATTTCATTATAATATTCTGTATTATCATTAAATAATAGCAAAATTTTATGTTGTGCAATTATTTTAAATTTATTTTCTTTCATAGTAGATAAATCTGTTATTTCATGATGGATGTTATTACATAAATTTTTAATATATTCTGTTTTTTTATTAAATATGATAATATTATTCTTTTTCTCATAATTAAATATATATGTATCGCATACTTGACATGGTAAATATAATACTTCTTTATATTTTTTAAGTATTGTTATATTTATAAAACTTTTATCAATAATTTTAATAGGATAATTATTTATATATGAATAATCGTGATAGGATGATAAAATATTTGTATTCAATAAATAAAAATTTTTATGTATGTTGGATAAAAGAATGAATAAAGTTTCATTTATATCACCTAGATATATATTTGTATTTCCTTCATCATATATTTTTTTATTATATAACATATTATCATTTATTATATTTAATTTTATTAAATGATATTTATTTATTAAAAGATCAATATAAAACTTATTTAGAATATAATTTTTATTTGTAGAATATATTATTATCATTATTATAAAGAATATATTATTTTTTAAATAAAAATTGATAGCTAAAAATATATGAATTTATTTTTATTTATAACGAATAAATTCATCATCATCGTTATCATCATCATGTCGACCACCCAGTTTGTCGTTGAAACCGTTGAAACCGTTGAAACCGTTAAAGCTCTAATTCTTGAGTTAGCGGCGGAAATACCAACATTTTCTAAAACCCCGTTTGCCAATAAAACCCTTGAATATATACTTGGTAGGTTGGTGGCGGAAATACCAACATTTTCTAGGACTATGGTCCGAATTACGGATATAGGAGGATATGAAGTAACAACCTTTTTACCAAACAATGAAAAAATTCGGATTCACATCTATCGTGAGTATAATAATGATATTGATGACGGTACTGTTTATGTCATGTTTCATGACGGTAAAGCAAAATATCTATCAGTGAGTAAAATTACAGGTAGAACGACTGATTATGCGATTAGAGATCTCAAGCATGAAGAATTTATTCAATACGTTGAATTAGTGGTTGAAACTGCTAAACATCTCAATGTTGAATAATTCGATTGAGTGACTGAAATCACAACAGAATAAAAACGTTGAAACACCAAGAGGTATGAATATATTCATACCTTTTATTATAAACAAATTTAATAATTTCATCTGCTAAGACTGGCTTTAAAACTATTATTTGTTTATTACATGAAAAAAGTTTTAAAAATATTACTTACAATAGTTCATATCCAATATATAGTGAATAGTCTAGATAATGTGGAACCATTTCTATTTCAAATAGAACTCTAGAAGATATTTATATCTCTGCGAATTATATTATACAAATATTTGTATTTCCTTCATCATATATTTTTTCATTATATAACATATTATCATTTATTATATTTAATTTTATTAAATGATATTTATTTATTAAAAGATCAATATAAAACTTATTTAGAATATAATTCTTATTTGTAGAATATATTATTTTTTAAATAAAAATTGATAGCTAAAAATATATGAATTTATTTTTATTTATAACACTTGTCAGATTGGATGAGCATAATCATCAATATATTATGGTAAAAGATTTCACAGATACTCCAGTAATTATCAACTCAACATCCGTCCTAAATAACATACAGTTAACCAAGTACACTGGAGCAGCTATTTCGGTTGCAATGGAATACCTTAAGAAGGTATGCAAGTAAATGAATTTGCCGATTTAAAAATATAGGAAATAGATCCTATATCTCATAAGTATTGAATGGTAATTGATTATGTCCAAACTATATCATAGTTAAATTTATAAAAATATCATAAATATAGTAATATTTATTATCATACAAAGTTTTAATTATTTTCCTAAAATCATCTATTGTAACATTTTTATCTTTAAAAACATATGTTTTTAGATTAAAATAATTACAAAGAAATAAATAATAATCAAATGTTAATGTTGGCATAAGTGATACTAATATTATATTTATTTTATTATATGATAAAGAATGAATTATTTGTCCATCTTTTCTATTTATATAGGATATAATATATATTATATTTGATATTAAATAGTTCATTTTTTTTATAAAATTATTTATATTTAATTTATATATATCGTCTAAATCATCATGATCTATAGTAATAAAATCTATACCTCCATATTTATAAATATTATATTTATAATCGTCAAATATAACAATATCTGCACAAACATTTATATATTGTAAAAAATTATTTATATATTTATTTTCTCCAAATATAAATATAGATGAAAAATTATTTGAAATTATCATTTAAAAATATATATACTCTTCTAAATAAAAATTTCTCTAAATATATTTTTTATAAAAAAATATATTTTAGTAGAAATTTTTTCTGCGATAACTATATATAAAAACTTAATTTATCTTTTAAAGCCTATTTTTAAGCATTTTTCTATAAATTTTTATTTGAAAGACTATATAATATAAATAGACTCAAAAGAGTTATTAGTTTTATAAATAAAAATTGATAGCTAAAAAGATCTGTAAATAGATATATACTATATATTTATTAATTTTTAACATGTCCTTTTTGCCTCGCCCTGGTCCTGGTCATGACGTTGGAACGTACAAGTTTCCTAATAATTTAGGTCCTCCTTTATTACCAGCAGATCGTATTAATAATAGAATTTTTGAATACATTATTCAAATATTTGATAAATACAATATTATATTAGATATATATCTTCCTTCAACAATTCATAATGAAATAGAATCTAAAGTTGATGTAATCGAAAATGGAGACGATTTTTATTGTGAGCTAAAATTAGTAAAGGAGACTTTACATATGTATATCATTACATATAGTGGCCCTTTGTCTACTGAAGAACGATTATTTTATCCTTCTCCTGAGGAGAACCTAACAGAAATAGAGAATATATTATGGGAAAACTACTTTAAAGAAAAATTTGGATTTATATACTAAATCTATGTTAAAAATGTAGTATATTTGTTCTATCTTTAATATAATGTAATTTATATTAAAGTATATTTATAAAATTTAATAAAATATGTAAATATTTATGCTAAAAATATAAATACTTATAATTAAAATAATTATAATTATACCATTTTTAGTAAAAAAAAATATTTACTATATACTATATATATATATATACTTTTCCAAATAAAAATTTTTACTAAATATATATATTTTTATGAAAAAATATATTTAAAATTTTATTATTTAAACATAACTTTTATGTAAAAATGCTTAAAAATAGAAAGGTATGTATAGGAAACCTAGATTTCATCACTATACAAAGTATTTTTTATTATAAAATAAATAAAATTTGATTTTTTAATTATATATAATTAATTTAAATATATTTAGTAAATTAAAATAGTATGAAATCATTATTTATATTTAGAAGAGATTTCAGATTAAATGACAATATTGGATTAATAGAATGTTTTAAAAAATCAGATGAAGTAATACCTATATTTATTTTTACTCCAGAACAAATAAATAAGAATGAATATTTTTCAAGTAATTCTTTTCAATTTATGTTAGAATCACTTGATGACTTAGATAATGAATTAAAAACCAAGCATAAGTCACAAATCCATTATTATTACGGAGATAATATTAAAATATTAAATGAAATATTAAAAAATTATAATTTTGATGCAATATTTTTTAATAAAGATTATACAGTATATTCAAGAAATAGAGATGAAAGCATTGAATTATTTTGTAATAAAAATAATAAAAGTTGTAATATATATGAAGATTATTTATTATTACCAATTGGTAATTTTTTAAAAAAGGATGGAACTCCCTATGAGAAATATACACCTTTTAAAAACAATGCAAAACTAAAAAAAGTGATAATACCAAATCATTTTCATTTTAAGGAAGATAAATTTAGTAATATTCATAATGAAACTAAATCTAGATTAATTAATTTAAAATCATTGGATAAATATTATGATAAAAATGAACATATGTTATTACATGGAGGTAGAATAAATGGATTAGAAATAGTAGATCATTTAAAAAATTACGTGAATTATTCAGATGTTCGAAATAATTTAATAAAACCTACCACACATCTTTCGCCCTATATTAAATTTGGATGTATTTCTATTCGTGAAGTATATAATAAAATATATGATTTATATGGAATTAACCATGGTTTAATTGATCAATTGTATTGGAGAGAATTTTATTATTATTTAGCATATTATATACCACGTGTTTTACAAGGTAAAAGTTTAAAAGAACAATATGATAATATTAAATGGGAAAATGATCCAAAAATATTGGATGCATGGAAAAATGGTGTTACAGGATTTCCAGCAGTAGATGCAGGAATGAGAGAATTAAATAAAACTGGATATATGCATAATAGAGCCAGGTTAATTACAAGTGGAATATTAATTAAAATATTAAATTGTGATTGGAGATTAGGTGAAAAATATTTTGCAACGCAATTAATTGATTATGATCCAATTGTCAATAATGGTAATTGGCAATGGTCATCTGGAAGTGGTGCAGATAGTCAACCATATTTTAGAATAATGTCACCTTGGAAACAAGCAATAGATAATGATAAAGAATGTTTGTATATTAAAAAATGGATTCCTGAACTAAAGAATGTACCAAATAAAGATATTCTAAATTGGAGTAAAACATGTACAAAATATAATATAGGCTATCCTGCACCAATTGTTGATTATGAATTAATGAGAAAAGAAATAGTTAAAATTTATAAAGATGGTTTATATGATAGTGAGGAAACTTAGGTTTCCTATACATACCTTCCTATTTTCAAACATTTTTGTATAAATATTAATTTGCGTTATTATTTTTTAAAAAAATTATTATTTTTTAAAAAATGTCATCTATTAAAAATAGTTTTATAAATGAAATAATTGATATTTGTATATCAGAAGTTTCTAAAGATGAAACAAAACAAAAAATAAATACATATTTAATAGAACCAAGTTTTACATATATTTTTGATAGATTGTATCCATATATAATATTAACATTTATTATTTTTATTTTGATTCTTTTAATGGCAATTATAATTATTATATTATTAATTCATAATAATAAATATAGAGTATAAAAATATATATTTTAATAATATAAATTATAGTAAATTTATTTTAAAATATATTTAAAGATAATTAAATATCTTAAATTAAGATAAAAGTAAACTTTATAATCTTTTTTTTACTCTAAAAATGATAAAAAAATATAGATAAATAGAAGGCTATATCATTACTCTTATTTATAGAAGAAGTTAAAATATTTTTCTCCAAAAAAGAGTTTTTAAAAAATTTACCAAAATTTTAAACTGGTCTGAGTATAATATTGTTATTAAAAATTTTATTATTTTAAATATTTATACAAAATTGTATCATATTTAAATATTTTTTCAACTATTTTTATTAAATCTATAAGTAATTTATATTTTTTATCTAAATTTAAATTTTTATTTGTTTTATATTTATTTAATGGTGAATAAATTATATTAAAATAATCTTTTAATTTAATATTATTAATATCTATATTATATATTTCTATATTCTTATTAAAAAATTCTTTATAAAAATTCTTGATTATTTCAATATTATCATTAATATATTTGTTATAGTCATTAGGTGCATTTACTATTTTATTATAAATAATCTTCCATTTATTAATATGTTGTTTTGTAGATGTGAATTCTATTTTCTTTTTAATTTTTTCTATAGTATTTGACTCAATAAAAAAAGTTATTTCTAAATGTTCACCTATAATTAATATATCATTCATATTTTTTTCTCTTATTATATTATTAAAAATTTTCTCTTCTATATATTCTTTAGAATAATAACCTAAAGAATTATACCATGATTCTCCATTCATTAAAATTTTAAAAATTGCTAAATTTATCTTATATTTATCATCAATTCTTAATTCAGATCCATCTGATAGTTCAATATATAATATATTTTTATATTGTTTTGCTAATTCTTCTAATAATTTTAAATATTCAGAACTTGAACGATCATGAATACATTTATCTAGTCGTGACACATAAATTTTTTCATTATATAAAGTAAAACGAATACAAGATATTCCACCTGTTCTTTCTATAATATATCTATTTGGTCCGTTACTTTTTATATTAAAACCTTTAAATTTATTCGATATATTTTTTTTTATATCAAAAGCATTAAATTTACTTAATATATTTTCTTTTATATTTAAAGACATTATATTATATTATATTATAATTTTTAAATAAAATCTTTTAATTTATTGAGTCTATTTATTTTATAATACTTTAAAAATTCTTTATAGCTATAAAATATTTTAACTTATTCTAATATATCTTTATTTTTTATACATCCTAAATCAATGCTAGAAACTTAATAAAATTTTATGAATAAATAATTTTTTATAAATCTATAAAATTATTATTATAATATTTATTTAAAATTACATTTATTAAATAAAAATATAAATAAAAATATAAATATATTATTTTTATTACAATAAAATATTATAATAATTATATTTTATTAATATTATTTTTATTAAAAAATTTAAGTTTCTAGCATTGCATCCTAAATTTTAAATTCATTTCGGATGTAATTTTTAGAAAAATAATATGAATATAATTTAATATTACTTATGTTAATTATTTTTTAAAAAATATATAATAAATTTATTTTATTATATATTTAAATAATATAAATTATGAGTAAACTTATTTCTAATAAAATAAATGAAAACGAATATATTCATTTTACAAATACAAATAATTTATTAACATCATGTCAAAAAAAAGAGTTAATAAATTACTTTAAATTAAAATATAATAATTATATTTATCCAAATTCAAATAAACAATTTATTTTTTATATGGATACTATTATTAAAAATAATGATATTGAAGGATTATGTCGTATCAAATTGTTATTAAATCATTTTATTGATTATGATTTAACCGAAAAACTTATAAATAAAATAATGAAAAAGAATACATTATTAGATTCTGAAATAATAGATTATATAATAAAAAATAAAAAAAAAATGGAGAAAACAATAAATAAATATACTGTTTGTGATAAATGGGCATATTCCATTGAATATCTATCCTTATTATATTTAAATCAATATATGCCTAAACATATTCATAAAAATAATTTAATATATTTAGATATAGGTTGTGGAAGTGGAAAAAAAACAATGTTTTTTTCAAAATATTTAAATATTAAAAAAGAAAAT
>Ga0114966_10001304_pt1 | contig 23202 bp, 22 predicted proteins | sample M_130207_XF_Meta_FD_87029 | JGI IMG/M metagenome (GOLD analysis project Ga0114966, IMG submission 87029) | Freshwater microbial communities from Lake Montjoie, Canada to study carbon cycling - M_130207_XF_MetaG | ecosystem: Environmental > Aquatic > Freshwater > Lake | place: Lake Montjoie... | reverse complement strand
TAAACATAATACTCAATTTTGTAAAGCGTATAAAGAACACTTACATGACTACATAAGACAGGGCAAAAAGAGGTAAATCGTTGAGGCGCAATCACTTCCGGTCAAAACGGGCAGGAAGATCCGTCAGAGTGAACCCACACCCAAACCGCTCATTCATCCGCCGCAAAATCAACGCGCTCGTCCCGTTGCAACAGTCCACCACCACCTTCAGCGGCCGCAACGACTCCGAATCAAACACCCGCGCCAAGTCATCCAGCTACGCATCAATCGCCGTATCCACCACCGTCACTTTTCCCAACAGGTTCCATTCCTCATACCGGAACCTCCGCAAGTGGTAAATATCGATTAACTCCCCGGCCTCCGCCGTATTCAGATAGATCCCGCTCGGCCCCAAAAACCGCAACGCATTCCAATAAATCTTGCTGTGCGACGCGCTGATCGCAATGCCCCCGCCGCGTCCAGCCGCTGAATCGCGTGCTGCACCACCGGCGCCGACACCACTCCCAAGTCGATCAAGTCGTGCCCGCAACCCAGCAACGACCCCACCATCTCTCCCCGAATCATCTTCCCGCTCAACCGCGGATCCCTACCCGGCACCACCGGCCGCCCCGCCTCCAAAAACGTCCCCAATGCCGCGGCGAAATCCATCACATGACTCGCCGTCAGCCCCTTCCACACGATGCCACGCAGACCAACGTGAGAGATCCGAAGTGCCCTGTTCACTCCCCTACCAGTCTAATCTTCCCGAACGCCTCCGGCACATGGTTGTTCAAAACCCCCGTCTTCTGCCAAACCACATACGTCCGCTTCGGCCCCGGGCCCTGAATCCGAAACAGATTCACCCGCATCTCGTTCCCCGCCTTCGCCGGTCGACTATCGAAGGAAGCAATCGGAATCTTAAACTCGCCGTACCAAATCTTCTTGTCCCGATCCAGCCGAGCCTTCACCGTGAACCCGGAATCCCAATCCGCCCCCCCGTTCGGCAGCGGCTTCTTCCGGTCAATGTCCAAATCGATATACTCCCCCAACGGCGAAATCTGATACTCCCGATACTTCCAAATCGATTCAAAATCCGCCCCGATGAAAATCTCGGCCACGTCGTGGTCCCAAAGCTTCATCGTCTCTGCGTTCGTCACCGGAGCCGAGTTCAAATGGAGCTCCTCAAACGGGCAGCTAAACAAAAAGTAGATATGGTCTTTTGTCCACCGAGACCGGATCTCCGTCCGATGCTTTGGCACCGTCTTCCCCCAGTGGTCTCCCTCCGCCACGGCCGGAGCGATCTTCTTCCACTGCCCCGCCTCAGGATCCGCCGTCAGCGGAAACTCGCTCTTCAAAAAGGCGCTCGTCATAAAGCCCCCATCGGCCGCCATCGCCGATCCGACCGCCAGGAATGCTGTAACTAGAATCGATTTCATTTTGGTTCTACCTGTAGTTTAAGTCCGATCAACCCGTCCGCGAAATGTTAGCTCACCGCGACACGAGGAGTCCGGCGCTGCCTCGCCTTCCACTCGAGCCTCCCTCTGTCCCATCCCGTCAACCAGGTGGCACGTCATCGCCCAGCGGCAACTGAAACAACAACCCGCCCACCCAAGCCAACCTCTGATGCGGCAAATCCGGATCGCTCACCCTCACCCGAAACGAGCCCCGTCTTCAACCGGGGACTGCCTCAAAGACACGGCCTCGCACCACGTCCGCAATGCGCGCCGTCAACGCCACATCGCCCATCAATAACCGAAACGGCATCCAAAACGCATCCCGCACACAAACTTCGGCGTTCGGACACGGCAACACCCGATGCGGCAATCCGCCCACATACATCGGGTTCTGGTACAACGTGTGCGGATAAAACGGCGTCACCGGAATCCCGCTTGCCTGCAGTCGCGCGCAAAATGCGTCCCGCGTCTCGCCCAACTCCTCTTCCGAAATCCGCCCCAAAAGTAGATACCAGGGATTCCGATTCACCGCCGCCGGAACCTCCTGCCATCGAATCCCCGGCAGCCCCATCAAAATCGGCGCATTCCCCATCCGCAACTCAATCTGTTCATCCAGCCGTTCCAACTGCGCCAGTAAAACCGCCGCGTGCAACGCCGACATCCGATAATTATTCCCCGCCTCAAAGTGGTGAAAGAACGAGTACCCCGGCCGCCGCCCCTGGTTCATAAAACTCCGCATCCGCTCGGCAAACGCGGCGTCATTCGTCAGCACGATCCCCCCCTCCCCCGCCGTCATCACCTTCCCGTTCTGAAACGAAAAGCTGCTCGCCAGGCCAAACGACCCCGCCCGCTTCCCCCGCCACTCCGCCCCATGCGCATGCGCCGCATCTTCCAGCAGAATCACCCCCGTCTCCCCCGCCAAAGCCACCAGAGCATCCATATCCGCCAATGGTCCCCCGAAGTGGACCGCCATAATAGCCTTCGTTTTCGGAGTCACGGCCCGCCGAGCCTCCGCCGGATCCATGTTGAACGTGTACGGTTCGATATCGACAAACACCGGCGTAGCCCCCATTCGCGAAACCGCCGAAGCCGTCGAAACGAACGAGATCGCCGGCACAATCACCTCATCGCCCGGTCCGATCCCCGCCGCCACCAGCATCATCTCCAGGGTGACCGTTCCATTCACCGCCGCCACCCCATGCGCGCAATGCTGATAGGCCGCAAACTTCTGTTCAAACTCCCCGATCATCGGATTGAACCCGCCCCACTGCGGGCTCGCCAAAACTTGACCCAACAGCACTCGTTCGCGATCGGTCGATACGGGCCAAGACGGAAGATCTCTCATCCCTCTAGAGTAAAGGAATGGACATTTTTCAGGAACGGCAAGAAGAACTCGAGCGCCTCGAATTCCAACTGGGGCCCGCTCGCGGAAAACTCGCGTTGGCCCTCGACGTCCTCACCGAAGCGTTAGTCTTGGTCGGCCAGCACGGCGTCTACTGCACGAGCGTCCGCAACCCCTCCAAGCCCGCCATGGATATTCAGATGGTGCTCGCCGGCCTCGTCGGCGCCAAGGATCTCATCCAGGGCGCCATGCTGGAAATCAAGAAGCCGTAACGAACCAGCATCCCAGCATCTTCTTCTCATCGCTGACGACGGCCGTCTCGATCCGTTCCCGCCGAAATCCGGCCTCGCCCATCGCCGCCGTCAGCTCCTCGACCGGAATCAGATGCGGAGCCGCGCGTTCCCGAAACACGTTCATCGTCCCCGGCACGGTTCGCCCCGGCGTCACCGCGCTAGCTAGGTTCGCCGGGTTCTCTTGAATCACCAGCAACACCCTCTCCGCCCCCCAGCTCACGAGGCTCCGAATCGCCAACCGCCACTCAACATGTTCCAACACTAGCGTGATCGCGACGTTCGAGTAAGGCCCCACCAACCCGGTCTGCTCGATGTTATCGACGACAGCCTCCCCCGGCCTCCGACCTGTCCTCTCCAACCGCCCCCGCAACTCTTCCAGAAACCGAGGATTCCAATCCGAAAAAATCATCTCCTCCGGCCGAACTTCTTCCGTCCCCAAAAAGTCGAACATCTGCCCCGTCCCCGCCCCCGCCACCAGCAAGGCCCCCGGACCAGCCCCCGCCGCCATCCAAGCGGCCATCAACCCGGCATTGGCCTGCGCCTGCCCGATCCCTGCCATATGCTTTTCATAATCCCCCGGCTCCACCGTCAGCCAAGCCTCGCGCAGTAATTCACTCATGGCGATACACCTTAATCGTCGGACTCAACATCAGGCACTTTTGCGAGGACTGCAAAAAACTTAGCCCGATCAGCTCGCTTAGCCCGGCTCTCCAACCGCTCCCAAGCCGCAACATGCGCAACGCACGCCGTGGCGAAAACCTCGGCAACACTCAGACTCTGCGACCACGCAATTTCAGGCGCTCGCGCAAAAACATCCTGCGGTATTCCCACGTTGACAATCACTGCGAATCTCCACTCTGATACAAAAACTTCGGTCGGCCGGATTACCCGAACATCGTACGCCGCAGCTCCAACAAAGTCACGCGTGTTGAACGTAACGATCACAGCTCCAGCGCGGGCTGCCACCTCCAAAGATACGATCATCATCCGGATCACGCAACGGCGGCCGAAGCCGAAACTTAACCGCAACAATATCTGCTACCCCGAGCAAATAGTCCAACGACACACCAACAACACGTCTACGTCAGTTGCGATGATGACCGAAGGCATGAACTCGCGCGTTAATACGTCCTCGTATTCGAGCGCCACCGGCACCGATAAACACGGGCGCCATAGAGGATAACCCAGAAGCTCCAGGAGCCGAAAAGACGCACCCCGGCGAGAACGCTGCCCAGACGCCAATACCTTCGGTATCGATTACGGCGCGGTGACCCCCCGCCCACTCACTCAAGCCAACCCCCGCAAATGCGGATTCCGCTTCGCCTCCCGCCCAATCGTCGTATTCGGCCCATGCCCACAAATCACTTCAGTATCCTCCGGCAGCACCAACAACTTCGTCTTGATGCTCGTCAGAATCTTCCGCCCATCGCCCCCCGGCAAATCCGTCCGCCCAATGCTATCCCGAAACAAAGTATCCCCCGCGATCAGCGTCTTCTCCGCCGGAATGTACAAACTCGTGCTGCCCTGCGTATGCCCCGGTGTATGCAACACATGCACCCGGTAATCGCCAAACCGCAGCGTGTCGCCGTCTTTGGCTTCCGTATCAATCGTCGTCTGCTCCGGCGTCTCCATCCCCAACCAGCCCGCCTGCACCGACATCGCGTCGTAAAGCTCCTGGTCTTTCGGATTCATAATCACCGGCGCCTGCGTGATCGCCTTCAACTTCGCCGCCCCGCCAATATGGTCAATATGAGCATGAGTGATCACGATCATCTTCACCGTCAACTGGTGCTTAGCCAGGATCGCCAGAATGTCAGCGATATCATCGCCCGGGTCCACCACGATTGCCTCCCGCGTCACCTCGTCACCCAAAATCGAGCAGTTGCACTGCAGTGCCCCAACGGGCAAAACCTCATGGATCATGCCCTTCATTGTAGAATAGGAATATAAATGATCGATCCCATTGCTTATCTCGTCCGCTTTCTCCATATCGGCTCCGCCGTCTCCCTCCTCGGAGGAATCTTCTACGCCTGGAACCTCACTAAAGCCGGCAAGCTCCCCGGATCCCCCGCCGACGGCTTTCAACCGTCCATGCTCATCTCCGTCGGCCTCCTCCTCGCCTCCGGCCTCTACCAACTCATGAACCGTATGCCCGGCGACGTGCCTAAGTTCTACCACATGATCTTCGGCATCAAGTTCCTCCTCTTCCTCCACATCGCCGCGGTCTCCATCATCTTGGTTAAGCCCCAAACCACCCCCGAAAAACGCGCCCGGCTTCTCACCGGTCTCGTCTATTCCGGCCTCGGCGTTCTCCTCCTCGGTACCGCCCTCCGCTCGCTGGGTGCCTAATGGCCGTTCTTTTTGAACTCGAAGGCCGAGGCCGCATCCGCGCCAGCGGCGAGGATTGCAAGCGCCTCCTCCACGCCATGACCTCCAATCATGTCGAGCAACTAGCCCCCGGCCAAGGCTGCTATGCGTTTTTTCTCAACGCTAACGGCCGCATCCTCTCCGACGTCAACATCCTCGCCGCCCCGGACTCCCTCCTCCTCGACGTCGAGCCCAACAGCCGCGACTTCGTCCTCGCCCATCTCGACAAGTTCATCATCGCCGACGACGTCACCCTCGCGGACGAAACCGCCCAGTGGACCACCCTCGCTGTCGAGGGTCAAAACGCCGTCGACGTGTTGACCACCGTCGACATCCCCGTCCCCTCTGCCGAACTCGACTCCCTCCCCTGGGCCGGTCGTCTCGTCGTCAAGGCCAGCTACACCGGACAAACCGGCTACTGGATTCTCGCCTCTCCCCTTGATGCGCCCATCGTCCGCGAGGCGCTCATTTTAGCCGGAGCAACCGAACTGACGATAGCCCAAGCCGAGTCCCTCCGCATCGCCCACGGCAAACCCCGCTTCGGCGTCGACTTTGGCGAGGCCCATCTCGTCCAGGAAACCCAGCTCATGCACGCCGTGCATTTCCAGAAGGGTTGCTACCTTGGCCAGGAGATCGTCGAGCGGGTTCGTTCCCGCGGCCAGGTCCACCGCCGCTTGGTCGCCCTCCGTATCGCAGGCGAAGCCCCCATTGCCGCCCACACCAAGATCCTATCCGGAGAAAAGGAAGCCGGCGAAATCACTTCCTCGACCCAACTCGACAGCGAGACCGCGGCCATCGGCATCGTCCGAGCCGAACTCTTGCACGGCCCCCTCACCGCCGAGGCCCGCGCCGTGACTGAATTCAAGCCGAGCTAGACCGCAGCCATCGCTCACCCGGACTCGTCAGCCCCCTCCCTCGATTTCCCGTCCCCCGCTGCCTTTCCCCAAAGGCATCCGCCGCCCTCCCCTAAACAACGCCGTGCCAGTCCCCCCGCAGCACCCCGCCTCGCCACCCACCGACTTCCTCAAAACTACTCCGCACCAGTCCCACCGCGATAACCCCGCAGCCTCTCCAAAAACTCATCCGGAACCCGCACATTCCCCCGCCGACCCGCCCCCAACTCAATATCCGGTTTATTCCCCCCATGATGATCTGATCCCCCTGTCTCCAGCAACCCGTACTTGCTCGCGTAGCTCCGATACCGCTCCACGTCCGTCGTCGAATGGTCCGAATGGATCACCTCAATTCCAACCAAGCCCAGCCCAATCGCCTCCACAATCAGCGCCTCCTCCTCACTCGCCTTCCGCTTCCCCAACCGAATCGGATGCGCCAATACCGAGATTCCGCCGCTTATCGCCACCCGCTGCAACGCCTCCGCCAGCGCGACCTCTTCCCGCTGTACAAACGCCCGCCCGTCCTCCGCCAAATAAGAATCAAACGCCTCCTGCGTCGTCCCCACATAGCCCTTATTCATCAAAACCCGAGCAAAATGCGGCCGACCCGTCATCGTCTTTCCTATCGCCTCCACCTCCGCCAAGGTAATCTCCACCCCCACCTCATTCAACTTCGCGATCAGTCGCACGTTCCGATCCCGTCGATACTCCTGCTGCTCCCGCAGCCACTCCCCGAACTCCACCGTCGGTGCCGAGTTCGGAAAATAACCCAGCAAATGTACCGTCTTGCCATGGAACTTCGTCGACAACTCAATCCCGCAAACCAGTTCAAAACCCAATCTCTCGGCGTATGGCAAAGCCTGCTCATACCCGAAAAGCGTGTCGTGATCGGTAATCGCCAGCGCCCGTAACCCCACCGCCCGCGCCCGATCTATCAACTCGTGAGGGGTATCGGTCCCATCCGAGGCATCCGTATGGCTATGTAAGTCGATCACCCTCTAGCTTACTCGATCAGCCCCAGCTCTTGTAGCTTCGCCCATACTTTCGCTTCGCTCTCCTCAATCGGCTCGCTCGCCGTATCGCAGCGAACATCCGGGTCAACCGGTGCCTCGTACGGATCCGAAACACCCGTAAAGTGAGCAATCTCCCCCGCAAGCGCCTTCTTATATAACCCCTTCACGTCCCGCTCGGCCAACACGCTCACCGGCGCATCCATAAAAACCTCCACGAAATGCTCAATCCGCGCCCGCACCTCCCCCCGCGCCTCCCGATACGGCGAAATCGCCGCCGTAATCGCAATCACCCCGTTCCGCGCCAGCAACTGCGCCACAAATCCAATCCGCCGGACGTTCGTATCCCGGTCCTCCCGCGAAAACCCCAAACCCTTCGACAAATGCTCCCGTACCTCGTCCCCGTCGAGTAGCTCGACCCGCGCCCCCAGCGCCTTCAGCCGATCATAAACTCGCAGCGACAGCGTCGACTTCCCCGCCCCGCTCATCCCCGTAAACCACAATGCGAATCCCTTATGCATGCGCTTGCAACACCTGTTCCAGTAACACGTCCACCGTCCTCATCACCTTCCCGGCTGGAGTAAAGTGCAGCCCGCACTCCTTGTCCGCCGAATCTTCCCACCACCACCGTCCCGCCCGCTCCCCCTCGCCCACCTTCGTCGCCCGCGTACAAGGCCCACACCCAATCGAAGGATAACCGGCCGCATACAATGGATGCTCCGGCACCTCATTCGCCCCCAGATACTCGCTCACCTGCTTCGAACTCCACTCCGCCAACGGACTCAACTTCACCTTCCCACCCACCTCGCTCACCGCCGCCACACTCTCGCGCGTCGCCGATTGCTCCCGCCGCAAACCCACCGCGAAAGCGTCCAACTCCCCCAACTTTCGTTCCAGCGGACGGACCTTCCGAATCTGACAACACAATTTCCGCGCCGCCACCCCTTCGTAGAAAAGGTTGGGCCCGTGCTGCGTCACCATCGCCTCCACCTCACGCCCCTCCGGCTGAACCATCTCCACCAAAATCTCGTACCGCTCCCGCACCCGCTCAATCATCGTGTACGTCTCTTCCGGCAACCGACCCGTATCCAGCGTCAAAACCCGCACCCGGCGGTCCAAACGCACCGCCATGTCCAACAAAACCATTCCCTCTCGCTGAAAAGAGGTCGTGATCGCAAAGCGATCCCCATACTGCGAAATCGCCCATCGCAGCAAATCCTGAGGCGGAGTCCCGGTGCCGGGAAAGGAGCTAGACATGGAATCGCCTCTAATCCTATCAGATTAGTATGGATTCGCTCTACCGCCGAATTCGCGGCTTCTTGTAAACCATCGGTCGATGCTTCTTCGGGTTGTACACCGGCGGCTTGAACTTCTTCGTCCGACTCCGCCGCATCCCCGCTCCCTCTCCCTCTCCCGCGCTCGCTTCCACTCCCCGCTCCTGACTGTCCAGCGAAGCCAAAATCGCCTCCACCGCCTCCGCCCGAAAATCACCATCCATCGGCGACGAATCCACCGCCCAGGCCACCGAGATGCCATCGACGCCCCGGTACATCCAAGCCAACCCGTGGTCCTGCAACGCCCCGCTCTGCGCCCGTCCCGCCTCCCCCACGCTGTCAACGAAGCGAACCAAATCCGGCATCGAAGCCGTCAACCCCGCCGCCCCGCCCCATCGCCGCACCGCCGGCTCCACGCTCAAACTCGCTCCCTCCAACACCCGCTCCCGCACAAACGTCTCATAGGCCTGCCCGCTGATCTTCTCCACAATCGCCCCGAGCAACAGAGCCCCCACGTTCGAATACACCCGCCGCGACCCCGGCGCAAAATCCAAAGGCTGCCCGGCGATCTCCCGCAGAATATCCCCCGTCAAACGACCCGGCCGCATCGCCCCCACAACGATATCCCCGTCCCTCCGATCCCATCCCCCGGAATGCTCCATCAGATCCCGCACCGTGATCAAATCCAACCGGCCATCGCGCCGCCAAGGCACCAACTCCGGCACAATCGCCCATGCCGGCTCATCCAACCGGAGCCGACCTTCGCCCACCAAAACCATCGCCGCCGCCACCGTAATCGGCTTCGTACAGCTCGCAATCGGAAAAACACTCTCGCTCGAAGCCCCGCCAAACCCGCGGCTCACCACCAATTGCCCATCCCGAGCCACCGCCAAAGCCCCGCCCGAAACCCCGTATTTCGCCAAAACCCCAGCAAAAGCCCGCTCTACCGCCGCACCCTCAGGCTTCCCGGCCCAAATCGGCAAACTAATCATTGCAATAACGGCCAGATTGCGGAAAATAGGCGAAAGGCTTTTCATGCGTCCCTCAAGTAGCTATCGGCTCGTTGTGGCTTTCACTTTAGGCATTTGCCTATGGGCCCAGCAACCCCGCCGCGTCATCGTCGATACCGACGCCGGCACCGACGACCTCCTCGCCCTCCTCTTCCTCCTCCAGCGCTCCGATATCCAAATCGAAGCCATCACCACCGTCCACGGGCTCGCCAACCCCGCCGCCGGAGCCGAAACCGTCTCCCGACTCCTCGCCTACTGTAACCGTCCCAAAATCCCCGTTTTCATCGGCGCCACCCGCCCACTCGAAGGTGCCGCCGCCTTCCCCCCCGACTGGCGCGCCGCCGCCGACCGCCTCCTCCGCCAACTCCCCGTCTCCCCCGTCCCACCCCAAAACGAACCCGCCGCCACCTTCCTCAAACGCCGCCTCCTCCAAGGCCCCCCCGTCGACCTCCTCGCCCTCGGCCCCCTCACCAACTTCGCCCTCGCCCTCCGCGACGAACCCCGCCTCGGCTTCGCCGTCCGCGAACTCACCTGGATGGGCGGAGCCCTCCGCGTCCCCGGCAACGTCCCCGCCGCCCCCGACGCCGAATGGAACGCCTTCCTCGACCCCATCGCCCTCGAACGCGTCCTCGCCACCGGCTGGAAACTCCGCTTCGTCGGCCTTGACGCCACCAGCCAAGTCCCCGTCACCATCGCCGACCTCGAACGCATGGAGGCCCTCCGCCTCAACCCCGCCACCTGGCTCGCCGTCGAACTCCTCCGCACCGAAGCCGATTCCATCGCCAAAGGCCAATACTTCGCCTGGGATCCCCTCGCCGCCGCCATTTTCGTTGCCCCCTCCCTCGCCCAATTCGAAAACGTCGCCATCGACGTCCGCAAACGCTCCCGCCAACGCGGACGCCTCATCCGCGTCCCCGCCATCAAACCCAATATAACCTTCGCCACCTCCGCCGACGCCGCTCGATTCAAGCGCCTCTTCTGGTCCGCATTGCTCTTGTAGTACGAGTGACACGTTTTTGGCATCCTATTGTCATCCGAGCGGGAGACACTAGGTCCCACATGAACTATTCCAGACTCTGGCAGGGCATTGCTTTAACCCTCCTCGCTGCAACCGGAATCGCCCTCGCCCAATCGACTTTGGGCGTAGTCGTCGGAACCGTAAAAGATGCATCTGGCGCCGTCCTCACCGCCGCCACCATCCGCCTCACCAATTCGGGCGAAGGCACCACCCGCGACGGGAAAGCCACCGCCGATGGCAGCTTCGAGTTCCAAAACGTCAAGCCCGGCGTCTACGCCGTCAAAGTCTCCGCCCCCGGCTTCCGCGCCTTCGCCGCTTCCGATATCCGCGTCGCCGCCCGCCAAACCGTCCGCGTCGATGCCGACATGCAGCTCGGCGACGTCACCCAGCTCGTCGAGGTCTCCTCCTCCGCAGGCGTCATCGCCACCGACTCCCCCATCATCGCCTCCACCCTCTCCGCCGAAAACGTGCTCAACCTCCCCGGCAACGTCCGCGGCGTCAGCACCAGCCCCTACGCCCTCATCGCCACCCTCCCCGGCGTCCAAGCTGACAACGGCGGTGGCTACTCCATCCAAGGCGGCCTCCCCGCTCAAAGTGAGTCCTCCGTCGACGGCATTTCCATCACCGCCGCCACCGGCAACTCCCCCCAACGGAACCTCTTCCCCAGCGTCGAATCCATCTCGGAAATCCGCGTCCAAGGCGTCGGCAACAACGCCGAGTTCGGCCAACCCGGCGACGTCACCGCCATCTCGAAAGGCGGTTCCAACCAACTCCACGGAGCCGGCTACTGGTATCACCAGAATCGCGCCCTCGACGCCCGCTCCTTCGGCCAAGCGTCGCTCCCCTCCAAAATCTCCAACGTCTTCGGCTTCACCGTCGGCGGCCCCCTCGTCCTCCCCAAACTCTACAACGGCAAGAACCGGACCTTCTTCTTCTTCACCTATGAAGCCCTCCGTCTCCCCCGCCAGTTGACCATCCAAAACACCGTCCCCACCGCCGCCATGAAGGCCGGCAACTTCAACGGCGAACCCGGCGTCATCGTCCGCGACCCCACTACCGGCCAGCCCTTCCCCAACAACACCATTCCCACCAATCGCATCAACCCCATCGCCCGGGCCATTCTCCCGTTCTACCCGGACCCCAACCAAGGCAACACTACGCGCGTCGCCAACGCCAACTACATCAACAACCTCGACGGCACCACCCGCAGCAACCAGTTCGATGTCCGCATCGACCACCAGTTCACCTCCAAGCACATGATCTTCGGCCGCCTGTCGCAGAAGCAGAATCCCTCCCAGGCCACCAACAGCCTCACCCTGCCCAACGATACGACCTTCAACGACCATCGTCAGGCCGTCGTCAGCTACACCTGGACCATCTCCCCCACTCTCCTCAATGAATTCCGCGGCGGCATCTCGTTCGCCAAGAGCGGAGCCGAGTTCAACTTTGACGGCCGTAGCTTTACCAACGCCCTCAACCTCCAGGACATCCAGAAGGACATCTTCTTCAACGCCTTACCCGCCTTCGGCATCCAAAATCTCACCGGCTTCTCTAAAGGACGCCCCGGCCGCGGAGCCAGTTGGAACACCCAATACATCGATAACCTCACCTGGAGCAAGGGCAAGCACACCGTTAAATTCGGCTTCGCTGTTCGCCAACTTCGCGCCGAAAGCAACCTCGGTTTCACCACCGGCGACAACTACGGCAACTACAGCTTCTCCGGCAACTTCTCGAACGCCCCCTTCGGTGACTTCCTCCTCGGCGCACCCATCCAGACGAGCGTCTCCGTCGTCCAGACCGACAACGACGGCCGCGGCACCCATTATCAAGCCTACGTCCAGGACACCTTCCGCGCCACCTCCCGCCTCACTCTCGACCTCGGCCTCCGCTACGAGTTCCAGCCCGGCTACCGTGACGCCGGCTTCAACATCGCCAACTTCGACCGCACCGTCCCCGTCACCGGCCGAGTAGTCACCATGTCCGATCCGCAAGCCATCAAACTCGTCGCCCCGGCCACCCTCCTCAGCGTCAACGCCTGCCCCGCCGCCGCCATCGGTGGTGTGCCTTGCACCCCCTTCGTCACCGCCAAGGAAGCCGGCCTACCCGAGGGTCTCCGCCAAACTTACAAGACGCAGTTCCTGCCCCGCCTCGGTTTCGCCTACCGCATGGGAGACAAGACCACCGTCCGCGGCAGCTACGGCATCTACAACATGGCCCTCCTCGGCTCCGTCTTTTTCTCGCTCACCGGCACCGTCCAAAGCGACGTCCGCCAGTTCAACAACGCCGGCTCCGACGGTCGCCCGCTCTTCTATCTCCCCCAGACCCGCCCCTCCGGCGTCGGCGGCGTCCGCGGCGGCTCCCTCGGCACCTTCGAGTTCCGCACCGCCAACCAAATCGATTTCCGCCCCCCGTACATGATGCAGTGGGGCCTGTCGATCGACCGCCAAGTAACGAACTCCATGGGCCTGCGCGCCTCCTACATCGCCAACAAATCCACCAACCTTCCCTGGGCGCCGGACTTGAACCAAGCCCAGCCGTCCACCAATTTCTTCACCCAGCGTCCATTGACCGACCGTCCCTTCCCGAACTGGGGCCTCATCTATAGCCGAGACGCCGGTGCCAACTCCATCTACCAAGCGTTCCAAACCGAACTCAGCCGCCGCTTCTCGAAGGGGCTTACCTTCAACGCGGCCTATACGCTCGCCAAGCATCTCGGCGACAACGCCGGCCCCGCCAACACCGGCTTTGCCGGCGAGACCGGCGGCGGTCGTGTCACCAACTCCCAGAACCGTCGCGGCGACCGCGGCGACGTCTACGCCACCCGCCGCCACCGCAGCATCAACACCCTCGTCTACGAACTCCCCTTCGGCAAAGGCCGTCAGTTCATGGCATCCGCCAACCGCGCCGTCGACGCCGTTCTCGGCGGCTGGCAGATCTCCTCCATCCTCAGCCTCCAAAGCGGACCGTTCCTCACCCCCATCTTCAGCGGCGGCGATCCGTCCGGCACCAACGCCCCCGCCCGCGGAACCCAGCGTCCCGACCGGCTCAGCGACGGCTCGGTCGCCAGCCCCGATCGCAACGTTTGGCTCGACCGCAACGCCTTCGTCTGCCCCGGCCGCACCGTAGGTGCCACCCAGTTCAACTGCGCCGTCGGCGCCGTTCCCAACCGCGACCCCAACCCCATCGGCCGCTTCGGCAACTCCGGCGTCGGCATCATCACCGGACCCGGAACCTTCGGCTGGAACATGGGCATGGCCAAGACCGTCTCGCTCATCGAACGGGTCACCCTCCGCATGGAGGCCTCCTTCACCAACGTGCCAAACGCCGTCAACCTCGGCGACCCGGATACCAACATCACCAACAACAACTTCGGCCGCATCACCGGCACCCGCGGAGTCGATTTCGGCGGCGGCCGCACCGGTCAGGTTGGTCTCCGACTCCAGTTCTAACCGGGGCCGTGCTACCTTGCTCTAGGGAGTCGTCGAATTGAAAATAGCCGTTTGTGGCCTCTGGCATCTGGGCACTGTGACCGCAGCCTGCCTCGCCTCGGTCGGACACGAAGTAGTGGGCTTGGATGAAGATCCGGCCCTCATCGATCAACTCTCGGCGGCCGTCTTACCGGTGGCCGAGCCCGGGTTAGCGAACCTCACCTCCGCCCAACTCGCCGCCGGTCGACTGCGCTTCTCTACCGACTTCGCCCAGACCGCCACCGTCGACCTCGTCTGGATCGCCTACGACACCCCCGTCGACGAAGTAGACCGCGCCGACACCAAATTCGTCCAGCACCGCGCCCTCCGCGCCATCGCCGCGATGCGACCCGGGGCGGTCCTCCTCGTCAGCTCCCAAATGCCCGTCGGCTCCGTCGCCAGCCTCGGGGCGGCCGCCGGACGCTCCGATATCCACTACGCCTGCTCTCCGGAAAACCTCCGTCTCGGCAAAGCCATCAGCGTCTTCCTCCAGCCCGACCGCTTCGTCATCGGCGTCCGCAACCAAGCCACCCGCGACATCCTCACCGCCGTTTTCGCCCCCATCACCGATCGTCTCGAATGGATGTCCGTCGAATCCGCCGAGATGACCAAACACGCCATCAACGCCTTCCTCGCCACCTCCATCTGCTTCATCAACGAGATCGCCACTTTGTGCGAACGCTCCGGCGCCGACGCCCTCGAAGTCGAGCGCGGCCTGAAGTCGGAACAGCGCATCGGACCCCAATCCTACCTCCATGCCGGCGGTGCTTTTTCGGGCGGAACCCTCGCCCGCGATATCGCCTTTCTCCGGGCGCTCGCAGAGCAGACCGGCGTCGGCATCCCCCTCGTCGAAGGCGTCTTTGCCAGCAACGAGTTCCACAAAACCTGGCTCCCGCGCTGCATCGCCGGGGTCTTCCCCTCGCTCACCGGTCGCCGCATCACCGTCCTCGGCCTCACGTACAAACCCGGCACCGATACCCTCCGCCGCTCCGCCTCCGTCGAAGCCGCCCAATGGCTCCACGCCAAAGGCGCGGAAGTCCACGCCTTTGACCCCCAGGTCCACACCCTGCCACCCGGACTCGCCAGCCAAATCACCCTCCACGATTCGCTCGCCTCCGCCCTCGCCGATACTGAAGCCATGGTCGTCATGACCCCCTGGCCCGAGTTCCGCGGCATGGACCCCGCCCTCGCACCTTCGGTTGTCTTCGACGCCGCCCGGTTCCTCGAACCCGTGTTGCTCGGCCAACCCCGCTTACGTTATTTTTCGATTGGGAGAGCAATTTGAAGCTGCAAGGAAAACGAGCCGTCGTCACCGGCTCCAGCCAAGGCCTCGGCCTCGCCATCGCCCGCCAACTCTTGGCCAACGGTGCCACCGTAATCATCTGTGCCCGGAACTCGGCCGACCTGTCGGCCGCTCACGCCGAACTCGAAGCCGCCTACCCCGGCCGCGTCTTCGCCGCCCCCTGCGATATAGCCCAGGAAGCCGCCGTCGAATCGCTCGCCGCCAGCGCCACCAGCCTTCTCGGTGGCGTCGATATCCTCGTCTGCAACGCCGGTGTCTACGGCCCGAAGGGCGCTATCGACACGCTCGATTGGGGCGCCTGGGTAGACGCCCTGCAAGTAAACCTCATCGGCACCGTCTACTGCTGTCGGGTCTTCCTCCCGCTCCTCCGCCAAGCTAAGCGCGGAAAAATTGTCATCATCTCCGGAGGCGGAGCGACCAAACCCCTACCCTTCCTCAGCGCCTACGCCGCGTCGAAAGCCGGTGTCGTCCGCTTCGCCGAAACCCTCGCCGAAGAGTTGAAACCCGAAGGCATCGACGTCAACGCCGTCGCCCCAGGCGCGCTCAATACCCGCCTACTCGACGAAGTCCTCGCCGCCGGCCCGGAAATTGTCGGCGAAGCTTTCTACAAAGCCTCCCTCAAACAACTCGACAACGGAGGCACCCCATTAACCGTAGGGGCCGAACTCTGCTCCTACCTCGCCTCCGCCGAAAGCGACGGAGTCACCGGCAAGTTGATCAGCGCCCAGTGGGACCCCTGGCGCCGCATCGCAGACTTCCAGAACGAACTGATGGCCAGCGACATTTGGACCCTTCGACGGATTATTCCGGCCGAACGCGGCAAGGACTGGGACCAGTCCTAACTCTTGGCAAAATAAAGCGCCGTCGCGCGCTCCAACTCCGGCTTCGTCATCTGAATCGTCCGGTTCTCATACTGCGAAATCGAAGACAGAATATCGCAAATGTCCCTCGGGTAACACGCCCGTAGCTCCGTCCGGCCTTCCTGTAAGCAAAGCTTACGTAAACACTCCGCGCTGCCGGCTTCGGTCGGAATGCGCCGACTCGCCACCATCCGATCAAAAATCTGATCGAATACTTGGCTCGTCACACTCTCCACATAAATCTTGTTCGGGATTCGTCGCAAAAACCCTTCATCCGCCAGATCGCTGGGATCCAGGTTCGTCGAAAAAACGACGAGAAGCTCAAACGGAATCTGAAACTTCACCCCATAGCGAAGAGTAAGGTAATCAACCCGACGGTCCAACGGAACGATCCAACGGTTCAGCAGGTCCCGAGGCGACATATGCTGCCGACCAAAGTCGTCAACGATGAACAGACCATTGTTGGCCTTCATCTGCAGAGGAGCGGAGTAGATACCACTCTGCTCGTCCAGGCGCAGTTCCAGCATAGAAGGGACCAACTCCCCACCAACGACGATACAAGGACGGCGACAAAGTACCCAACGCGGATCCATTTCACGGTCCTCGGTGTGGATCGCGTCATGGACGACCGGGTCGTAGATACTGATGACCTGGTTATCCACTTCCACCGCGTAAGGGATCATCACCGCATCCTGGTATACGCGCAGCATCCGTTCGGCGATGCTGGTCTTGCCGTTTCCGGATGGACCATAAACGAAAATCGAACTTTGGGCGATCAGCGCCGGGCCGAGTTGGTCCAGCAAACGGTCAGGAACAACAAGATCGCCAAAGGCACCACGCAGGGTGCGACGGTCGATCTGAACCTTGGCCGCCTGCGCCCGAACCGCCGCGTGATAGTCGGTCAACGAGACGGGGCAAGCGCCAGCATACTGGCTGATTTGGAAGCGTTCGGTCGCCGTTTGCCGACCTGCCGAAGATAGGGCAAAATTGTAGTCGTTACCTGTCATCCCCTTCACTTCCACCATCTGCAGGGAACGCATGTGGCGGAAAACGTGGTCAATGATTGGGATCGAAACCCGCAACTGTTTCGCCATCGACGCAAGGCTCGTGGTCCCTTCGAGCATCAAACGCCGAAGGACAAGGTCAAGAACAAGGTTCTCCCGAATACCCAGAGCAGCAAAGTTTGTCGGGGTCGGTGGAGCGAAGCTCGTAGGCACGGCCGCACCCGTAAAAAGCGGTTGCATCGACATCTAGTAAATTGATCGGGCCTCGCGAACTAAAACTTTAGTCCACGAAACGGGCCGCGATCGCGTCAAACCCTATTTGGTCGTGCTGCGCTTACTCTTAGTCGCGTTGAGTCTGGCCCTCGGAGTAATGTCCGCCGAGGAGTCCGCCCGCAGTTTCGGCCGACGCGCCGCAAAGGCCGAGAAGGCCGGCCACATCGCCGAGGCGATCTTACTCTACAACCAAGCCAGCGCAAAAGCCCCCCGCAACCCGACCTATGCGCTCAGAAGCCGGAGCCTCACCGACAAAGCGCTGCGCCAGAAACTGGCCCCCGCCTCCGTCGAACAAATTCCGCCCCCGCCCGTTACCAATAGCGTCATCCTGGATAAAGACCTGCGCGAAGCAGAATCCTTTCGCCCCCCTCCACAGCTAGCGCTTGGCCCGGGCCCGTTCTCCTTCCGCCTCCGCGGCGAGCCGCGAGAAGTCATCGAGAAAGCCGCGCGGGATTTAGGAATCCAGGTGCAATTCGACAACGATTTCCCCACCGGCGCCGCGGCGGTCCGTTTTGAACTCGCCGACGTCTCCGGAGGCGAAGCGCTCGAAGCCTTAGGTGCCGCTACGGGAACGTTCTTTGTCTCCCTCCAGCCGAAACGAATGATGGTCGCCAAGGACACCGCCCAGAAGCGGCAGGAGTTTGAACCCAACGTCGCCGTGGTCCTCTCCCTGCCCGAACCAACCTCGGTTCAGGAAATGCAGGAATTAGGGCGCGCAGTACAGCAGACGATGGAGCTTCAAAAGTTCTCCATCGACAACGGACGGCGCCTCGTCCTGATCCGCGACAAAATCTCCAAAGTCCGCCCCGCCCAGCAGATGTTCGAACAGATGATGGGTGCCCGCCCGGCCGTCGCCATTGAGATCGAGGTGTATGAACTGCGGCGCAACCGCACCCTCGCCGCCGGGCTCCGCCTGCCCACCTCCACCGAGCTATTCGCCTTAGCGCGGAACACCGTCACCGGGGCCGACGTCCGGCTCCCCGACCTCCCCCTCTCCTCCGCGCGCATCGGGACGCCACAACTGGGGATCACCCTCGGAGACGCCCAACTTTTGGCCAGCCTCCTAAATACCCTCGGCAGCCGAGTCCAGCGCGCCGAGATCCGCACCATGCACGGCATACCCGCCCAGTTCGTCGTCGGGGAGCGCTATCCCATCCTCACCGCCGGGTTCTTCGGCGGAGACGCTAGCCCCGATGGCACAACCTATCGCCCCCCCCCGACGTTCCGGTTCGAGAACCTCGGACTCACCTTGAAAGCCACCCCCTACACCCATTCGATCGACCAAATGACCGTCGAGATCGAAACCGAATTCAAAGTACTCACCGGAGCCCAAATCAACGGTATCCCCATCCTGGCCAATCGAAAATTTAACTCCACCGTCCGCCTGACCAACGGCGAATGGGCCATGATGGCCGGCGTTGGCAGTTCTAGCCACACCCGAACCAAAACAGGGCCGGCCGGCCTCATTCAGATCCCCTGGATCGGGGCGCTCTTCCGCCGCAATGCCGTCGAAATCGACGAATCCGAAACCATCGTCATGCTCCGGCCGCGCGCCCTCGCCCTACCCCCCTCCGAAGTGGTCACCCGCGCCATTCGCCTCGGCAGCGAAACCCATCCCCGCATTCCGCACTAAGCACCCATTCGGCACTCCGCATGGATCGCCTTGACGGCCCTTTCAATGCCATGACGAGGCACGACAAGGTTGATCGTCAGTTCGCTCGACCCCTGCGCAATCGCGATAATATTCACCTGCTCCCGGCTCACCGCCGTGAACACCCGACCCGCCAGCCCCGCGCTACCCCGCATCCCTTCCCCCACCACTGCGATCAGCCCCACGTTGTCATCCACCTCGATCGGCCGCAAATAGCCGTGCTCGATCTCGAGCGTCAGCGTCTCGCGCAGCGCCTGCAGCACCAGAGAGAGTTCGTCCTGCCGAATTAGAAAACAAAAACTCTGCCGGTAGCTAGAGCTGGAAAACGTCAAAACCTCGGCGCCCACCATCGCCAGCGCGTCCAGCGCGCGAGCCATAATCCGCGTCCCGGTCACCTCCGCGCTCGCCGGTTCCAGCGAAACCATCGCCACGTTCGCCATCGACGTCACCGCCCGCGCCCCCTGGCCCGGCGAGGTCAGCGTCGGCGCGATATACGTACCAGGAGCGGCCGGATTAAAGGAGTTCTTACTCCAAACCGGAATCTTCTTTTCTACCAGCGGAGCCAGCGTCCGCGGATGCAGCACCTTCGCCCCGTTGTAAGCCAGTTCCGCCGCCTCAGCATACGTAACCTCCGCCAGCACCTTGGCATCCTGCACCAGGCGAGGGTCCGCCGACATAATGCCGTCCACATCGGTCCAAATCCACAGCTCCGACGCGTCCAGCGCGTACGCGAAAATCGATGCCGAAAAATCGCTCCCCCCGCGACCCAGCGTCGTCGACTTCCCATCCGCCGTCGCCCCGTTGAATCCAGTCAGGATCGGCACCACCCCAGCAACCAGCAAAGGCGTAAGATGCTCGGCTGCCCTCTGCCGCGTCAAGTCAAGCAGCGGAGTCGCGTTGCCAAACACCGCATCGGTCACAATCACTCGCGCGGAGTTGACTGCCGCCGCGGGCGTGCCCTGGCTATTCAGATACGCCGCCAGCAGCAGTGCCGAGAGCCGCTCCCCCACCGCGATCGCCTCATCAACCGAGCGGATCGGCCGATCACCCAGCAACTGCATCCCCTTGGCGATGCGCTCAAACTCCGCCAGAATCGAATCAATCTCCGCCAGCGCACCTGCCAGAAGGTCGGCCGGAAGCAACTCCTGAGCCGTCGTCTGGTGCCGCGCACGAAGCGTGGCCAGGTTCCGGCCCACGGCGTCGGAGTCGTTATTCTCCGCATGCCGCAGCGTGTCCAGCAGCAAGTCGGTTACCTTGCTCATCGCCGAAACCACCACCGCCGTCGGGCGCTGCCGCTGCTGGTCGGCCGTAAGTTCGGCCGCCACGCGGATACGATCAGCCGACCCCATGCTGGAGCCGCCAAATTTCATCACAAGAAGGGTATTCAACTGGTAACAGCCTTTCCGTTCGAAGTGCGAGCGCGGACGATTTGAAGGATCGCTACCACCACTTCATCGGACGAGAGATTGGAGGAATCAAGGTAAATCGCGTCGGGGGCCTGCAGCAGCGGGGCCTCCGCGCGGGTCCGGTCGCGATGGTCGCGGGCTTGGATCTCTTGGGTGACCGCAGCGAGATCCCCGCCAAGTTGGTCGACCCGGCGAGCCGCCCGCACATCCGCCGCCGCATCCAGGAAAATCTTCACCTGCGCGTCCGGGAACACGTGCGTCGCGATATCCCGCCCTTCCATCACCACGCTCAGCCGAGCCCCCAGGGCCCGCTGCTTTTCAACCAAAGCACGCCGCACCCCCGCAACGACGGACACTTGGGACGCCCCGCTCGCGATTTCCGCCGTCCGTATTGCGACCGATACGTCTTCACCGTTCAGAAACACTTGGCCCGCGCCCAGCTCGATATCGGCGGCCAACGCCAATTCGCTGAGATTCAAGTGGTCATCGAACGCGGTCCCTTGCCGGGAGGCCCACAGGGCGACCGCCCGATACATTGCGCCCGTATCGATGTAGAGAAAACCCATCCGTTCCGCTACTTGGCGGGCCACCGTGCTTTTGCCGGCACCGGCTGGACCATCAATGGCCACGATAATTCGTTTTTCCATGCCTTAATCCCCTAGTTTGACAGAGCTGCCTCGTGTCCTGCTTAGACCACCGTCGGCTCCCCCACCTGCTGCCGCCACATCGCATAGTAAAGCCCCTTTCGCCCCAGCAACTCCCCATGCGACCCCTGCTCCACAATCCGCCCCCGCTCCAGCACGTAAATCCGGTCCGCATGCATCACCGTCGACAATCGATGCGCAATCAAAATCGAAATCGCCTCCCGACGCTCCGCCACCTCTCGAATCGTCGCGCTCACCTCTTCTTCGGTAATTGAATCCAGCGACGACGTCGCCTCGTCAAACACCATCAAATCCGGCTGCCGCAACAAACTCCGCGCAATCGAAAGCCGCTGCTTCTCCCCGCCCGATACCTTCACCCCGCCCTCCCCGATCCGCGTCCCCAACCCCTTATCCGCCCGCTCCAGCAGCGTCAGCGCCGACGCCTGCTCCAGCACCTGCAAGCACTCCGCATCCGTCGCCTCTGGCCTTACAAACCGCAAATTCTCCGCAATCGTCCCCGAAAACAGTTGCGTGTCTTGCGTCACAAACCCAATCCGCTCCCGAAACAACTCCAAATCAATCTCCGTATTCGGAATCCCGTTCAGCAACACGCGCCCCTCGCGAGGAGGATACAGTCCGACCAATAATTTAACCAAAGTCGACTTCCCCGCACCGGACGGCCCGACAAACGCCACCGTCTCCCCCCGGCTCACCGTAAACGCGATATCGGAAAGTGCCGCCTTCGTCGCGCTCTGATGTTGAAACGTCACCCCGTCAAAAGCCAACGATTCCAGCTTCCCCACCGCCCGCGGATTCTCCGGCGCTTGATCCGGCCGCATCGCCAGAATATCGGCAAAGTTCTTCAGCGAAACCTCCGTCTCCCTATAGACATTGATCACATTCCCCAACTCCTGCAACGGCCCAAAAATAAAAAAGGAGTAAATCAACAAACTGAAGAACTGCCCCACCGTAATCTGCTGCGCGAAAATCAGATACAGCATAAAAAACAGAATGCTCGTCCGCAGAAAGTTGACGCTAGTGCCCTGTATAAAACTCAGGCTCCGCAGATACTTCACCTTTTTCAGCTCCAGTTTCAAGATCGACCCCGTCGTCGCATTCAGCCGAGCGACCTCCTGTTTGGCCAGCCCCAGGCTCTTCACAAGTTCGATATTCCGCAGGCTCTCCGTCGTCGAACCCGCCAGCGCCGTCGTCTCTTTCACGATCTCGGTCTGAATTTTTTTAATCCGTTTACTCAGCACCGAACTCAGCGTGCCCAGTACCGGAATCGTTAGAAAGAACGCCGGCGCAATCGCCCAATGCACGTTAAACGCGTAGATCATCACGAACACCACCCCCACCAAGGTGCTGAACAGAATGTTAATCGCCACCTGAATAAACTTCTCGACGTCGGTACGAACTTTCTGCAGTTTGCCCAGTGTCTCACCACTCCGCTGATCTTCAAAAACCTGATAAGGAAGACTCAGCGAATGGCGAATCCCATCCGAGTACATCTGCGCCCCCACCTGCTGCGTGATCAAACTAATCACATAATCCTGAAAGTTCTTCGCAACCCGGGAAACAAACGCGACCCCCACCGTCGCTCCCAACAGCAGCGCGACTCCCCGAAAGAACTGCTCCGTCGTGTACTGCTGATACTTCGTCGCGTAGTTATCGATCACGTGCCGAAAAATCAGCGGATCGAGCAGCGAAAACACTTGATTAATCGTCGCCAGCATCAGCGCGAGCAGCACAAGAGGCAGGAATTTCTTCAAATAGCCGTAGAGGATGGGCATTTCTCAATTGTCGACTAGTTTGCTCAGGCGAGCGACTGGCAGTCTTATCCAATACAAGATGAGCCTGGAGAACCGGTCGATTCCAACACAAGATGAGCCTGAAGGGAGCCGGATTGGCCAAGCTGGGGATTGCTCATTCGAATGCAGAAGATCGAGAATCC
>Ga0114966_10001303_pt1 | contig 23204 bp, 24 predicted proteins | sample M_130207_XF_Meta_FD_87029 | JGI IMG/M metagenome (GOLD analysis project Ga0114966, IMG submission 87029) | Freshwater microbial communities from Lake Montjoie, Canada to study carbon cycling - M_130207_XF_MetaG | ecosystem: Environmental > Aquatic > Freshwater > Lake | place: Lake Montjoie... | reverse complement strand
TTTAATGTGATTAAAAAACAGGACAATGTGATTAAAAAATACGGCCCGTATAATATTTTAAAAGGCGAACTTCATTATTACCAAAACATACCTGATAGCATACCCTATTTCCCCAAACTTTTGAACTTTAATAAAAAAGAAGATGAGCTTGAATTAACTATGGATTATATTAAAGGAATACCTCTCTTTTATCTCTATAAAAATAAACTGATTGATGAAAAAAAGATAGAGTCTCTCTTTGGTATCTTGAATGATTTGCATTTGGTATCTGGGACCATTCATATTACCGAGACAAATATACATAATAATTACTTTAAAAAGATACGCGAACGTTTTAATTTAGTTGATTACTCCTTTGATAATGCAAAAGAGTACGTGGAAACTGTATTGGAAGATTTGTCTCGGAATTTTTTGCCCGAGATGGTTGCGATGATTCACGGCGACTTTTGGTTTTCCAATATTATTTTGGACTACCGAGACAATTATAAGTTGATTGATATGAAGGGACAAGTAGATGGAATTTTAACATTGAACGGAGACAAGTACTATGATTATGGAAAATTATATCAAAGTATACTGGGTTATGATTTGGTCTTGAATGGATGTGATTTGGATAAAGAATATTTGAAAAAAATGCGTGCCTTATTTCTAGAAAAATGTAAGAAAAAAGGGTTAAATATTCCTTACTTGGAATCGGTTACAAAATGTTTAATGGTGGGTACCATTTATTTTATTGAAAACACTGAAACGAAAAAGAGAATATGGGATTTTATTTTTTCTTTTGCTTTTGATTCTGCTTTTGATTCTGCATCTGCTGTTGCATCTGCTGCATCGGTTGCTTCGCTTGCGCCTTAACCTTTTCCTGTATCCGCACGTGCTTTTTGGAATAGACTTCCTTCTGCGACCTTTTAATCTGCTGTTTACGTGTCTCGTATACCGGGTCCATTTTATATTCCATTAAATACTATATATTACTATTCAATTTTTAATGGGATATTACCATTCCACGTTTGTATTTTATTATCTCGGATTAACCCGCTAGGTACAATTTGCTTGACAGGATATCCATTAAAAATAACATAATCAGGACACTTTGTATACAAAGATTCATTTAACAAGGTCGGTCTCACATATTTTACCCACCATTCTTCCAGCATCTTTCGGTTTATCATAAAAAATTGGTCGTTTCCCCAAGCATCTGTCTTGATAGAAGTGTAAATATAATTTTCCAAGGGAAACATTTGTAGAGACGGAACATATACATCGGGTCTGAACCTAATGACTGCATCGTATCTTATTTTCAGGGCCTTCTCATAACTCGTCATTTTTTTTATCAAAAGGTCTATCATTTTCATTTGCGAATAATAGACACCTTGTTTTTTAAAATCATAAAAATAATGAACATAGATTGGGTCTAACATATTTATTATTTTTTTTACTGCAGTTTTATCCATTGGTCTCGTGTCTTTCATCTTGAATAGAAGATATACATCGTATTCTATTGAAGAAAGAAATCTTTTAAACATATGATACTGTATTTCGTAATCAAAGGTCCGTGGTTGTCCGGAGATTAAAATTGCATATCGCATATTTATTTAAGCATTTTATTTTTATGCACTATTTATATGAGGTATTTATTATCAAGTCACGGATGCTATGTGAAAGATAAAAAGGTAAATCTAAAGGATGTAACCCTCTGTTTTTATGCAGAAGAAAATGAATGCATCATTTACGGAAAAAGGTTTTTGGAGGGTTTCTGTAATGAATCTATTAATAAACGTAAAGAATACAAACCGAAGTTTAAAAAGCGCGGTGAATACTTTCAAATGGAATACGGTCGTGATGTAACAGACAAGTTAGAAAGTTATATTTATTGTTGTAATACAAAGGAACGAATCTATGATTTTAAAAATGGCGACCTATTATTGTCTCAGGTAATAGACCTTATCACCTTGCATAACAATTCTGAAAGTCCCATTTATTTATCCTTGTTAACGTGCAACACAGAATGCAGCGACGAGGGTGAAAATTTCGGAAGAACCCTTCACCGTAAGAGGTCCTTTAAAAATAATTTTTTTCCTGCGACCATGACCAACAAGAACCGAACAGAGAAAAGCCGAAATTCAAAACGTGTTAGACTTACTGTTCCCTCCTTGAATACCAACACTTTAAAGCCGAAAAAATATTTAAAGTCCGGTAACTTTGTATGGTATAAAGGGAAAAAGGTGCAGATTGTTAAAAAGGATAGGAAGCTATTCTCTGTAGATGGCGAGGAATTAATTAGAAAAGAAGTTATTTATTTGCCCGATATTTACGAGGGTCAAACCGTTATGTATGACAGTGGCTTATGGACGGTGGAAGAAAGCAACGGCCCTATGTTAAGTATTAGAAACATAAAAAGTAGGGAAGAATCTAAGATAGAAGCCAGAGACGCGGTTGCACTTGAGATTTAAAGGTCCTTATCAGAGAACAACATATAAATATCATTCTCTCTATCATCTTCTATCGTGTCAATACACTGTACGAGATACTCGTTATATTTCGGATGTTTATGTTTATGCAAATTTTTAGAAGGAATTCTCTTTAGGTTTTTACACGAATGAACGTTAAAATTCTTTATAAAATTATTCTTTAAGTCTTGCTCACTTAATTCTATATCTTTTTTAAATATTCGTTCAATAAATTTATAGTTATGTTCTGGTACAAACAAGGATGCGTAACTATAAATTTGAAAAAAAATATTTAATACTTTTAATATTTTCATAGGCGTATATAATTTCATTATTATATAATTCAAGTTAGATTTATACCTATTTTTGTTAGGTAATAAAAAAAAGGCGTGTCATTTGTTCCTTTTAGCATAGACTCGTTTACTTTTCTATAGATTTCAAATAGATTGGTCCCTTTGTATTGCAAATATAAAAGATAGGATAGAAAGAACGATACTGAAAAGATAGGATTCCACTTCTTAGTGTTTCGTAATAAATAAAGAGGAATTCCTTTTATAAGAACAATAATAAACACGTATATGGTTAGAGTGATTATTGGTAGACCTTTATAGACATAGTAGAAGAAAGCAAACGTTTGTTCTATCAATGCGCCGCATAGTAAAAGAAACGGATTAATGGGATTGAACTTTGTTATATAATAAAAAAGAAATAATACGAAAATCCAATAACTAAAGATAAAATCTATTGTTATCATTTCTTTTTAGTTATATTTTATAATTGTTAGATGTGCTGAGACAGGCTGTATTCCTCCTGCAAACGGCGTTAAAGTTAGAACTATATTAGATGGATTGTTTATACTTATGATTGTATTTGAAGGTACTTGTATTAATGAACTACCGACTAGTTGTGATGTTCCTGTTGCGCGTCCTACGACAGACGGAAGATGCGGTGCTCCATTTATAAAAATACATAATTGACCTGCCTCTGATATGCTTGCTTGAAACGTAACCATATATATACCCGAATGTAACCGAAATGTTGAAGTAGTTAATCTTACAATGTCCTACGGGTCCTCTTATGTAATAGTATATATACCTTTGAGAATAATACATATTAGACATTAAAATACCCTTTATATAACACAAATAATTTATTAAAAAGGAATGTCTCCAACAAAATTTAAGTTGGAGTCCAAGTGATAAACAAGTAAATAAATCTCATACTGTCTTTCATCATCGTTCTTTGTATTTATTTTGTTAAGACAATCAAGTACATACTTGTTGTATCTTTCGTGCGAATTGTGCTTTAAAATGGGAAACGGTGGCGAGGAAGTTCTGCTAGGCATTATTTTCAGGTTTTTACATTGATGAACATCAAAATCATATAACGCAGGATGACCTTTCAAACTTTTGGGTATCAAATGATGGTCTTCTACATTTGTTACACCAATCCTCCTTTTTAACTTCCTTCGCTCAATAGATTTATATCTACAATCATTCGTAGGTACAAACAAAGACCCATAGCTATAAATTTGTAAATACGTATTTAACGCCCTAATTATTTTCATTGTATAAATTCATTCTATTTTATCTTAACGTGACTTTTAACTTTGTAAGATAAAATTGATTATAAATAATAGATTTATACTTTATTAAAATGGAATCTTTCACTACTCTCTTTTTACGCGGCTTGATGCATAAGTATTACAAAACAGGAAAAACAATCTATGTAAATGCGGTTCTCTTATCTAATATCAGTTTGGTAAGAGAAGTCTATATGGAGGTTTATCGCGTTTATTCCAAGACTGATTGGTTGCCGGAAATTTACGAGAGAGCTGTGAAGCTGGGACGGCGCGGACGTTCGCCTTACAATGAGTACTGGTCTGCGGATTTAATATATTCATAATGTAATGAATAACACTGTTAAGAATACTAAATCAGTATCCAGAACTATTCCCAGACCTATGACGCGTAATCGTACACAACATATGTCATTAAATAGCAATCGTTCACAATCTAGGAATAATCACTTAATGACAAATGTTAAAAAAATAAAGGACGAATGTAAATTTTTTCGTGATCAGTTAAGTAAAATGGAATGTCTAATTGATTCAAAAGAATGTCCTCATGTTCAAGATTTAACCTCTGAAATTGATAAATTAAAAGGTTTATTAACAAAATGCGAAGAAGAAAAAAAAGAAAAAGATAAACTAATAACAAAATACGAAGAATATATTACAAAAGATAAAGAGGCATTTATAAAATTAAATAAAGAATTGGAAAGGTGTAACGAGGAAAAACAAGAAGATAAAGAAGCAATTAAAAAAATAAAGAAAGAACTGCAAATGTATAAAAATGATGAAATTGATGAAAAAGATAAAATAATAAAAAAATTAAAAAAAGAACTTGAAATGTCTAACAAGGAAAAAGAAGAAGATAAAAAAATAATTAGTAGACATGAATCCATTTACCTTGAACTCTTGGCTAAATACGACAACCAAAAAAAAACAATAGAAAACATGAATACTAGATATGATGAACTTAAGGGTAAATATGAGGTAGAACAATTTTTTTCAGATAAAACTAGACGCGAAAAAAGGTATTAAATTTAATTCACAAGGAATCGTTTTTTATAATAAATCCAGAACTTTAAATTCTGAATCAAGGGAATTAAATATTTCACGTAGACGTAAAAAAATTCATAAATATTATATTCTTATTATAATGAGTCAAGAGGCGTATAAAAGGTTAAGTGAGATTGGTGAAAAAGCAATTAAAACACAGAAAAATAGAAATGCAGCACGTAAAAATTTTGCAGAAGTTTCAAATGGAATTAGTCAAGTTTCTAACTATCGTAAGGTAAAGAGTGAAACCAATAAAAGGAGAACAAATCCAAGACCTAAGGTACGTTTGAGTAAAAAGAATGTGTCAATGAACATGCCTGAAAAAAGTGAAGAATTAGAAAATAAGATAACAAATTACAAAGAGTTGTATTTATCTGCTCAAGAAGAACTTGCAGAACTTAGAAAAAGAGATGAATTACGCACGATGATGTTGACGGAAGACCTTAGGGCGTTTGAAGAAAAACGACAAGAAATTTTTTTAGCTAGAAACAAAAGGAGGGGAAGCTCAACACCACATCATAAGGTTATAATGATGGAAGACGAAAAACTTTCCTTTTTTGATATTGTAAAGAGTCATTTAAAATTTTTATTGTTAGGAATACCTCCAGAAGATTTTTGTATTATTAATCTTGCAGATAATATGTTACAAGGTGCTATTGATCATCAAACTATGTGGGATGGTGCACTTGTAAATCCATTTAAAGTTCGGCTTTCTCATGAAAATTTTTTAAGAGAAATGACGTATGAAGAATATATTGAAACACTTAAAAAAGGAAACATTAGATTTGACATGGAGACTTGTGTAGCAAATACGATAAATAATTTAGCTAATAAAACTCATAATTTTATACGTGTATGTTGGTAAGTGTATGCGTTAATGTAAATAATATATTCGTAATATAATGAATGGCTTAATAGAGATTGGTAAAAAAGCAATTGAAACGAAGAAAAAGAGAAATTCTGCACAAAGAGAACTTGGTATAATTCCTGAATATTCAAAAAACATTAACTTAAAAGAGTACACACAAAAAGTAAAAAGTCTTAGAAATAATGCACAAGGTTCCTTATCTTCTCTTGTTAAAAAAGCAATTGACATACAAGAAAAAAGAAATGCATCACGTAAAAATTTTGAAAAAGTTTCAAATGGAAATACTCAAGTTTCTAACTATCGTAATGTAAAGAGTGAAAACAATAAAAGGAGAACAAATCCAAGACCTAAGGTACGTGTGAGTAAAAAGAATTTGCCTGAAAAAAGTGAAGAATTAGAAAATAAGATAACAAATTACAAAGAGTTGTATTTATTAGGTAAAGAAGAACTTGCAGAACTTAGAAAAAGAGATGAATTACGCACGAGGATGTTGACGGAAGATTATGAAGAACTTTCTAAATCATTGGAAAGATCAATAATAGAAAGACTAGATCCTTATTCACAATCAAACAGACATAATGAATCGCAAAATAAATTAAGCACCGGTATTACAGTTCTTGAAGGATTTTTAACACGTATAAGAATGATGCTTGAATGTTTAACACCAAAAGAAATGTATATCATTTCTAGAGAAGAACCACTTATAAATCTTTCAAAAACAAATCCATATTCAAACAAAATAAATTACGGAAAAATAAAAGATGGAGAAACTTTGAGAGATAAGACTCGCGATGAATATATAAAAGAATTAAGTGAACAATGGGACAGAGAAGAAGAACAATATTTATCAAGTGCACACTCAGTTGATCGTCAAGTTATATCTAGACAAACTCTATTACGTTCTGTTAATCGCGCTGTTAGTGGTATAATAATTAAATAATCTCCGGAGAGAAATCCGCCAACTTTTTTGATTTTTTTTGAAAAGTTTTTGGGCCTCGGCCAAAAGAAAAAATATTTTTTTGAGGCCACCCTCTCCCGCAAAAAAAATCCAATAACAGAGTTGCACCCGTAAAATTTTATGGTGTCAATTTATACAAAAGTATAAGCAGATAGTATTACCATTTAAGATTGATATATTTGATTTATACTTTTGTATAAGAGAATTTATACTTTTGTATAAGGAAAAAAGTATAAATTCATAGTTGTGATATATTTCTTACTATGATTGGTGTAAATAAAATTATAATATTTTATAAATAAAAGTATAAATATTACGAAAACAACCCAATAACAACTTTAGAACAAACAATTTACAAACATTTTGAACTTTGCGACAACCCAAAAAGAATGATGTAATATAAAAATTATGAATCTTGTTTGCAAGTAAAAGATAAGTGATTATACCATATTTTTATTATAATAGCCAAATATTTGTATAAATAAATTATATACAAACAAATATAGAAACATTATTCTTTTTTACATAATGCCCGAATATGAGTGTAAGTGTTGCGGGTTTTCCAGTGTTTTAAAGACTAATTATACAACTCATCTTAGAACTTATAAACACATTAGAAAGACACAAGTTAAACCAAATGCGTTGCCTCCGGTTCCAGTTGTACAGGCGTTGCCTCCACCTCAGCCTGTATCAGTACATGAAATTAAGTGTAAAAAATGTAATAAGCATTTTAAGTTTAAACAATCTATGTATAGACATATAAAATATACATGCAAAATTCCTGATCCAGAACCTGTACCTGAAATTGGTGTAAAAGAATTGTTTTCTCTACTAAAAAAACAGAGGGAAGAATTTAATAAAAAAATAGATTATCAAACCAAACAAATTGAAAGATTGGTCGGAGAGAAATCCGAGACTATTTGAAAAAAGTTTTGGCCCGTTGTCAAAAGAAAAAATATTTTTTTTACCACCCTCTCTCCCTGAAAAAAATATTTTTTTAGAGTTGCTACAAAAGTATAAATGGTGCGGATTTTATACTTTTGTATAAAAAATAAGTAAACTGAGATGGGTTCATTTATACTTTTGTATAAAAGTTTATATAAAAGTATAAAATATAGTGTATATATATGGAATATAAATGTTTGTGTTGTGATTATTATACTACGATTAAAGCCAATTATGCTAAGCATCTAGGAAGTAAAAAACATAATTTTATTTCTAGTAAGACGGAAACCGACAACCCAAAAACAACTCTAGCGAACCCAAAAACAACCCAAACGAACCCAACAACAACCCTAAATATACAAAACGATTTTACGTGTAAATACTGTGAACAAAAGTTTAAATTTAGACAATCTATGAATAGACATATCAAGTATACTTGCAACAAAAACAAGGATGAGGACTTGAAAGAATTGGTACGTTTAATGAATATACGTTTAGAACAACAAACCCAAGAAATTTATCTGCAAAAGAATCAAATAGAAACGCAATCTAAGCAAATTGAAAAGTTAATGGGGAAACTAGAGATTCATGGTTCCTTTAACAAAACGATTAATAATTTTAATCTACTTTCTTATCGCGAGACAGATACGAGCCACCTGACAGACCAAGATTACAGGTTTTGTATCAAGAAAGTAAACTATTGTGTAAAGAATATGATTGAGAAGGTACACTTTAATCCAGTAAAGCCTGAAAATATGAATATATATATTTCTAACATTAAGGATAAATACATTATGGTGTATGACGGTCACAACTGGAACCTAGCAAACAAGAAAGATGAATTAGACCGTTTGTATGAAGAGAAGGAGATGATGCTAGAAGAATGGCTTGAGACAAATCCGGAGAAAGAGTTGAAAGAAAAGTTTATGAAGTATTTGAATAATAAAGAGAATGATGAATGCCTGAATCGGATAAAGGAAGACATTAAACTAATGCTTTATAACCAGAAAATGACATTGGTATAGTTATATGTTCAAGTAATTAAAAGTTTATATACCTCGTCTATGTTGTGATAATCAGATACGCTGTCGTGTAAAATATTAAACCCTTTATAGTGAGAGTCAAGTTCATCAATCTCTCTATTGTTTGTAATACTGCTCGGAATAATAAAGACACCTCCGCCAAAAAATCCAGACATATATGAAAAGGAGCTTATGGTAGATATTACAGCGGGAGCATAAAACATTTTTACAAAATCCTCTACTATGTTTCCACATTGTATTTCAACCTTGTATTCATTCAATGCTTCTTTTAATAGGTGCGAATATGTTGCGCAAGCCTTTTGAATTCCAACGGTGCTTTGATGCGTACTACACGATAAAATAACTATTTTATCAAACTTGACCTTTTGTTTTATTTCTTCCATACCTTTTTTAAAGTAGTTATAATTTTGAAAATAGTAGTCTTGATGCTTCATAAATGGTGTGTCTGCGCATCTAAAATGTATGATTGGATAGTCTACCTTTGTTTTTAGGTTACTATTTACAAATGCTGTATTAAAAATATTATACATATATGGTTGCATTATTTCGTGTATTATTTTTTGTTCGTTTGTTTTGTTGTTCCAAAAAGATAGACTATGATGGTCCTTATAGGTTTCGTATTCTATCTTTTTTTCTTTTAACTTATTGTATATGTCTTCATTGAAAATTATTTTTTTGGGGAATAATTTTATAAATTCATTATCAGAGAACCATTCAAAATCTTTTTTCTGTAAGATACACATTACATAATTATAATAGTAATCGCAAATAAGATTGCCTATGTTTCCAACGTTTTCAAACCTATTCTCATAACCTTCTTTTTCTTTACGATGTTTGAAAGTCAAGAGAAATAATAATAATATTGCAATAAATACATTTTTCATATATTATATTATTATATTATATGTTACTGGTAGCCATATTTTTATTTTTATTTCTAACTTATTTCAATGCTTACAAGTACAAAGAATCATTTGAAAATAATATTTATGCGATGACATTTGGGGGAGGAGGCCAAAATTATTATGACGCCGTTCAAAGAATAAATAAAGAACTGGAAACCATAAAAGTATTTGATAAAATATTTTTATTTTATGATACAGATTTAAAAAAGGATAAGGATTTTTGGGATAAACATAAAAATTTTATAGAAACCAATAAAAGAGGTTATGGTTATTGGTTATGGAAACCATACTTGATCTCAAAAACATTGAAAAAAATAAATGACGGTGATATTTTGGTATATTTAGATTCTGGTTGTGAAATAGATAATGATAAGTCAAAACTAGAAGAAATTATAAAAAAATGTAATACTTATGATATGTTGTATACATTAACGGGTCATAGTAATAAGTCATACACAAAAAAGGATATCGTGAGGCATTTTAATCTAAAAGACGAAGATATAGAGAATGAACAAAAACAAGCAACCATTATTTTTATCAAAAAAAATAAATTAACCTGCGAATTTATTGATGATTGGTATAATGCTTGCAAGTATAATTTAATAGATGATTCTGAATCCATTGAAATAAATGATGTTACCTTTATAGAAAATCGTCACGATCAAGCTGTTTTTAGTATATTATTAAACACGGATAAATATAAGGTTTTAAATACAAAAAATAACTACATAGACCCATATCCTATTAAAATTTCTAGACGAAGGTCTAAATGAAAATAACCCCTTCTATTATAATGGAAACAAGGCCTGTCACAAGACCTGTCACAAGACCTGTTCCCAAAAGTAGAAAAATTACAGTTGCCAAGACAAATAATGTAACCCGGTCAAGAAAAACACCTAGACCAAGAACTAGAAAGAACCATTCGGAGATTGCCTTTTTGTTTTTAACTTATGATGACATTTTACACAATAAAACAAAGGAGTTTATAGAAAATCAATCTGTTTATGTGAATGCAAAAGAACCGAAAAACATTAGTAAATATAACATTACAAGTTATCCGACAAGTTGGGGCGCGAAATCTATTGTAGATGCTACGATTAAATTACTTGAATTGGCTTATAAAAACGGACACGAATGGTACGTATTGCTTGCTTATGACGTGTATCCATTAGTAAGCATTGACAAATTCAAGCAGTTTTTAAAGTTTCAAACCAAATCAATGTTCAACTTAATAAAACAATACGAGAACGAATGGAAGGCGAGTCAATGGTGGATTTTATGCAAACGTGACGTTGAAATCATTTTGAATTCAAGAAATAAATACGACGACTATCTTACAAAGGTGAACTATATGATTAAAAACAAAGAGGGCGCGTGGGACGAGGTGTATTTTTTGTCTTTATTAAAGTATGTGAGTCCAACCTATTCATTTCTTGAATACAAAACAGTATACACGGAATGGATGCAAAATAGCCGGCAATCTCACCCCGTAACTTACAATAAAATATTACCTTTTGATTTGGAAAAAATGAAAGGTTCCTTCTTTTTAAGAAAAACAACTCCCACGTTTACGATGGAACCCTTCCAATTAAAAAGACGACTTGTTATCAAAATATACGGCACCCAGTCCAAGGACTATGTACCGGAGGATGATTTGATTCTAGTAAGTATGATAGATGTGCCAGAGGATTTAAGGTCTCGGTCACTTTATATTTATCACGCTCATCATTCCTCTGTCTATATAAATGTACTTGAAATATTGGAACGCATTCCCGTTTATCTATGGAAAGAAGTTGTCATATTGACAGAGAGTTGCAATACCGTTCCCGATTTTAAATTAGCTGAAAGATGTGCCTTGCCTACTATGTCTCTATCGTCGCCTAAACAATTCTATGGAATGAATGGCGCCTTTTTGTATTCTCCCTACAAGATTGCCTTTCTCTTTTTGACAATCGGAGACATTAATCAACCCAACGTATGGACTAAGTATTTTAAAGATAGGTATCACAAAGTATCCATTTATACACACGCAAAGATTCCTGATAAAATCGTAACTCCGTGGTTAAAAAATAGCGTGATTTCTGCGCGTGTTGATACGGCGTGGGGTAAAATTACCAATGCCTATTACCATTTATTTAAAGAAGCTATGAAAGACCCGAATAATGTAAAGTTTGTAACAATTAGTGAATCGTGTATTCCTTTGAAACGGTTTGATACTTTTTATGATACGATAACAGAAGATATACGAACATCTTATGTTAAATTTATGAAACCATCAAATTATGATATAGAAGAAAGAATTAAGACACGGATTGGTTACGAAATGTACGAGCCATTTATAAAACATTATGCGCGAATGTGTTTGTCTCGGTATCACGTAACCAAATTGTTGGAAAAGCCTTTTGATTTTTTTAATGAAATGCCTGTGGGTGATGAGTTCTTTTTGACTCTTCTTCATCTAAACCCCGGGGTTGACTTTGTAAAAGACTTTGAAATTACTTATGATAATTGGGAAACTCAAGAAAAGTATAAAAAATTAACCGCTGAAATAAATAAATTAAAGGAACTGCAAAAGACAGACAATTCCTTTTTAATAGCAGATAAAATAAGAATTAAGTTGGCCTTACGTAAAGAAGTTAATAATAACCCGCGAACCTATCTTACAATTGGTATTAAAGAGTTGGAAGAAGCACTTTACAAGGAATCCTTTTTTTGGCGTAAATTTCCTGAGGGACCTCTTCCTTGGACTAATGAACTTTTAACTTTGGATAAAAAGACACGTATAATGCCTTTCATTGCAAATAGACGGGCTAAACAATTAGGATCTTGATTTTTTAGAATTTCTTGAATTTGTTGAATTTCTTTTAGATCTCTTTGCAGTTTTTCTTGCAGAATTTGTTGCAGAATTTGTTGCAGAATTTCTTGCAGAATTTCTTGAATTTCTTGCAGAATTTCTTGAATTTGTTGCAGATTTTCTTGAATTTGTTGCAGAATTTGTTGAATTTGTTGCAGAATTTGTTGAAGATTCTGAACTTTTATGTTTAATTCTATCACTTTCTCTACGCCAAATCTTAATACTTGGTTCAGGTAATTCAGGATTTTTTAAAAAGTTGGCTATATTTTTTACGCTACTTAGAAAGTCACTTAAAAGACATTGTTTTTCTGGTCCATTTAATTGTACCCTATCTGGACCTTCTTCATTAGATGTATCAGTCGCTTTATTTGTTGGAGTAAAAGATAAAGCAGAGTAAATATTTTTATCTTTGTATACGCTGTTATCGCTATCATCATCTAACACGCAATATTTTATACCTGGTTTTTTGGTCCACATTGCTAATACACCATAAGAAAGCATTAATTTACCCATTCCTTTTACATTGGACCTTAAAAACATAACACTAATTGCTTTACGTTGTTTATGCCAAGAATCGCCAAACCAACGGTCGTCTTCACTGTAGTGCGCAATTTTATAATTACCAGTTGATAAAGTAATTTCACATACTTCTTCTGTACCATTTGTAACACTATACTTAGTAATAGCACCGTGTTGACTCTCTTCAATATTGTAATTACCTCCCCTTTTTATAATTAAATCTTTTATAATTTCTAGCGTGGCTCCTTTTTCCATTATATAAGGATGTTATTTTTTTTACATCCGAGACTTTTAAACTTTTTAAAAAGAAAAAATACGGTTGCTACTTTTGTAGCAAGAAAGTATCAAAAAACTATAAGAAATAATTATAACTATTATGATTATTTCTTATATTATAAATTAATTACTCTAAGATAATCTAAGGTTAGTCTAAAGTCAACTATATTATGAGAACTAACAATAACATCTAACAATAGTATAAAATAAAAAACTATGATAAAATTTAATAATAAGATTGGACGGAAGAAACGGAAAGAAATCCGGGACTTTTTTAAAAAGTTTTTACACGCCTTCTGAAAACTTTTTTCCTTTTTTTTGGCCTCCCCCTCTCCCGCAAAAAAGGAAAAAAATACGGTTGCTACTTTTGTAGCAATGGTGCGGATTTGCTACTTTTGTAGCAAAATAATATTACTGAGAATGATGCAGATGCTACTTTTTGCTACTTTTGTAGGAAAAAATATAAGTAAAAAATCTACAAATAATAAATAGAAATAATTTCAATCCTATTATGATAATAAAAATAATTATGAAAATATGGTTAGTATAAATTAAGTTAGCCCAAAGTCACCATTGAGTCATCTCAAAGTCAACCCAAGACATCCCAAAGTCAACCCTAAAATAAGGAACTATATTATGACATCTAACAATAGTATAAAATAAAAAAACTATGATAAAATTTAATAATAAGATTGGACGGAAGAAACGGAGAGAAATCCGAGACTTTTTTGAAAAAGTTTTTGCGCGGCCTCCAAAACTTTTTTTATTTTTTTTTGGCCTCCCCCTCTCCCGCAAAAAAAGGAAAAAAATCCGGCTCCTACTTTTGTAGCAATGGAGCGGATTTGCTACTTTTGTAGCAAAAGTAGCCAACCTAAATATATGCATTTGCTACTTTTGTAGCAAAATAATATAAAAATAATATATTTTATTAATATATGGAGTATAGATGCGAATGTTGTAAATATTCTACTACAAAGAAGTTTAATTATGATAAGCATTTAGAAAGTAAAAAACACCATCTTGTTTTAAGCAAAAAAGAAGACATCCCAAAACAACCTTTAGACATCCCAAAGTCAACCCTGAGTCACCCCAAAGTCAACCCTGAAGAGGAAAAAAAGAAAGACGATATTATGTGCAAGTATTGTGAACAAAAATTTAAATTTAAACAATCTATGTATAGACACATCAAGTATAGTTGCACAAAAAATAAAGATGAAGATTTGAAAGAATTAGTACGTTTGTTGAATATGCAACTGGAAGAACAAAAACAAGAGTTTACTAAAAAGATAGATTCTCAATCCAAGCAAATTGAAAAACTAATGGGGAAACTAGAGATAAATGGTTCTTTTAATAAAACAGTTAATAACTTTAATCTACTTGCTTATCGCGAGACAGATACGAGCCACTTATCAGACCAAGATTACAGGTTTTGTATAAAGAAAGTAAACTATTGTGTAAAGAATATGATTGAGAAAGTACACTTTAACCCAGTAAAACCTGAAAATATGAATATCTATATCTCAAATATTAAAGATAAATACATCATGGTTTACGACGGACACAACTGGAACCTAGCAAACAAGAAGGATGAACTGGACCGTTTGTATGAAGAGAAGGAGATGATGCTGGAAGAATGGCTTGAGACAAACCCCGAGAAAGAACTGAAGGATAAGTTTTTGAAGTATTTGAATAATAAAGAGAACGACGAATGTTTGAATCGTATCAAGGATGAAATAAAACTGATGCTTTATAACAAAAAAATGATTGAATCTGGATAATAATATAGATAAATTATAATGATTTCTCTTATTATCATTTTTATATCGTTTATTGTTTTAGACCTTATTTTCTTTTGGGTGAACCAAACCTTTTTATTGAAAACTCTTGTTTCTGTTCAAGGGTTTAAACCCAGGGTTAGGTATGTAAGTGCCTTCTTTTGTTATGTTGCTCTTACTTTCCTACTGTATTATTTTATCATATTACCAAAACGAACCTTGACAGATGCCTTTTTATTAGGCATCGGAGTATACACAGTCTACGAAACAACCAACTATGCTTTGTTTAAAAATTGGCCTTTGCAAATGGTAATCATGGATGTACTATGGGGTGGTATATTGTTTTTTCTTGTTGCTTATTTACAAAAATAAAAATGAAGATTTGAGTATAACCGTTTTGGGATAATTATTTTCGTTATAATATTATTTTATATTATAATGAAAACAAAAAAAGTAAAAAAAGTAAAAAAAATTAAAACCATAAAATTTATAGGAGGTGGAAAACCAACCGCTAAAAACACAGCTGCCAAAAAACCAGCTCCCAAAAAACCAGCACCCGCTAAACAATCTCCCAAAAAAGCAGCCGTTAAACCAACTCTCAAAAAACCAGCCGTTAAACGACCTCTCAAAAAAGGAACCACCAAAGAAGAAGAATCAGAGGGTGAAAAAATAATGACTAATTCTATTAGCGAAACAAAAAAAATAATAGAACAATTAGACCTAAAGAAGGGAACGGATGCAAAGGCTTCGGACGAAATGCGTGATGGTAATAACCAGACAATTAGTTTTTGGATAACTCCAGAAATAAGAGACAAAATGGAAGATGTTAATAACAAGACAACTGGTGTTTGGAGTTATCCAAATCCAAAAACATTAAAAGACATTTCTTCTGATGAAAATGATGAATTAGATGATGAAACAAAACCTGTAATGAGTAATGAAACAAAACCTGTAATGAGTAATGAATCATTTATTATGTTTAAAATAAAACACGAACATTTTATAAAAAATGTTTTAAACAAACTTGAAAAACTTTGTGAATTGTATAGTATTGATTTTGATGAAGGGTATGATAAAAAAGGTGAAATAGAGCGATTAACAGAAATATTAAAAAAAATTTTTAAAGAGACGGCTCAAGTCAAAAATAGAACACATCTAGCTTGCACTGCATACACATTAATATTACAAACTGAAAGAGAACTAGGCTTATTGCCACGTGATGTTAATATTATTTGGGTTCAGCATATATTTGTGATGACAGGTATTTGTAGTGAAGAATCGGTCTTTAATGATGCAGAAGGTCGTAGGATTGATAGTGCATCTCAAGCAACTGTAGGAGGTGACCCCAGCACTAAAGCGGCTATATCACGTATTGCATATGAAGGTATTCCTAACTTTTTATCTGGAGATATTGAAAAAATTATGAATGGACCATTTGCGTGTAATTTAACTAAGGATGGTAAAATTATAGAAGGTGGGTATATTAGTTCATTTGTTTTATCAGAAATTGGTGATGGTGAAATGGTTGATGTTTGTATTTGTATATCAAAATGTTCAAACGATACGATTGTAAGATTTAAGTTTAAAATATTAAGAGACCCTCCTGATAAATTTGATGGTGAAGGTCAAAAATTTTATGATATTTTTGTTAAAAAACCTGATAGTATAAATAAAATTAAATTGTTAAATTATTTATTTGATGATAATGATCTGGATGAATCTAAAGGTATTATTTCAGATGTTACTGGAAGAAAAATAACACGATTTTTATATTTGGCAGTATCAACAAAAAACTACATATGTTTAGAAATGTGGAGATGTATTGTTACTGGACGTGTACAGGATAATTTAAAAACACCTAATCTTAGTCTATATGGAACAGGTATAAATGTAGCATCCAACGCAAAGACAGATTCAATTTGTCTGTTTTATACTGTTTCAAAGGACGATATTCAGACACCTATAACATTTGTTGGAGCTCATACTATACCAGTAGGTAAAGCACATATGACACAAACTTACAAAGCATCACTTACAAATGCAAGTCCTACAGATAATGCGTGTGACGGAACATATATTTTACAGAAATCTGAAAATATTAATATTAACAGTGTTATAGGAAGATTTATTGATTTACAGGGACCTAGTATTTCCGATTTTAAAAACCCTTTATCATTAATGGTTGGTTCAAGGTTTAATAATGTTTTAGGAAAAGTTGCAAATCTAGAAAACGGAGAAGTTAAACACATACCAGTACTTCCTTGTTCTTTTGGATGGTTGACTGGTAGTGATGTATCTACGAGTGGTGCCGCTTTTAAAATTATTATAGATAAAAAAACACTTTCATCAAATTCAACACCTCCGAGTGTTATTGCGTGTGATAAAGTAAAGGAATTATTTTCTTTAAAAACAAAATATGATTATTTATCCCAATTACAATATATTAATCCTAGTATTACACAAAAAAATTTAGAAGAAATTACAGGATTACGTAAAGATATAATAGATATATTATGTAGAGATGATGAAAGAACAAATAAATTTTGCAAAGCATATTTATTAACGGAAAAAGGACATCAGTTATTATTAGATGAATGTAATAGTACAAAAAGAGAAGTTGAAACGTGTTTAGCAACTGTTAGTAGGGTAATTTTCTTGCATAAAAAAGCAGAAGAATTGATTGAATCATTGTTTGAAGAATCTTTAACAGATTCAAAAAAAAAAGAAATAGCAATAGAAATATGTGAAGAAGGTCAAAATGTAGCTAAGATAACAGAACAATATAGAATCTCTGAAGAAGAAAATATAAATTTAAAAAGAAAGCTTGAAATTATGACTATTGACGCCCGCGACAAGATACATGGTTTAGTTATAGGCAAAATTCTAATTAATTTACAACCTATTAATCATTATAACGCGGGAACTAACAAACAATCTGAAATATTACAAAATGTACTTAGTTTGTTAACTAAAACAGACGAAGAATTCAATTATGCAGATGATATTGAGCCACGTTTATTAACTAGTTTAAATAAATTTAAATTTAAAGAAGAAAATAAAGAAGTTTTTGCTAAAATTAAAGCATATTATGAAAGAAAAAAATCATTTTATTTATTGATATGTCAAATAGAAGAAGAAGCAAAATTATTAAAAAAAAAAGAGGATTCAGTTTCAGTTGTTGTTGACTGTAATCTAAAGATTGGTGAATTTGAAATATATTTAAAAACAAAATATCCTCACTACTTTAGATATGTAAAAGATTTTGAATTTGACGTAAGAAATAATAATAGTTTCAATATTGCTTTTGATAAAGATGATTTAACATATAGTAACTTATTACGTCCTGATAAAGAACTTACACCACATCAAACAATTTTAAAGTGGTTGCTTCAAAAACGCTCTGTAGACACGGTCTATTCTTTATTTAAAGAAGACGAAAAAAAAATTTCAATATATGAATTCTCAAATAAAGACTTTATTATGTCTATTTTAAAGAATGGTTCTATTGATGGAGGAACTTTAAATAGTGTTGGTTATACTAAAAATAAAGATGGGACACCGCTTAATTTAAAATTTAATCCTAAACAAGAAAACGGATTTATTGAATTAGGCCGAAATGGAAATTGTTTGATACAGTGCGAACTTTACGGTTTTCTTAAAACAATAAATAGCGATACATTAACTGATAATCAAAAACGTATTATATCAAATATAAAAACAAAACCTCTAGCTTATATACCAGCACTAAAAAATAACATTTCAAAAACACCGCAATGTATAGATTCAGTAAAAGACATTTTAATTAAGTCTTTATGTGAACATGCCCCAGAGAATTTAAACGTATGGATTTCAAATTTTTTATCTGATTTAACACAATGGGAATGTAATTTAATTTTAAATGAAATTTGTAAACATTATAAAGGCGATGTAGATACTTATGAAAACCTTAGTGATGCATTCACTTTATTCAAAACAAAAATTTGTGGAGAAGGAAATAATTCTGTTTCTTTAAAAGAATTATCACGAATGATATTAGAACGTTATAGTACACATCACGGTTGTTTTGGTTCTTTTTTAGAAACAGCTGCTTTTGATAAGTGGTTAGAAATTAAATTTAAACAACCACAAGCAAGAATTGTAGGTTTTGGTAGTAATGACGCACGAATAATTATTAGACCAAATGCTGATCACTCACACGTTCAATTAAAAATATTACCAGCAGGAGCAGCAGAAGAAGAAGAAGAATTGTTAGACGATGAAGAAGAATCGTCAGACGATAAAGGTAATTATAAAAAAGGATGGAATTTTTAATAAATAATATTATAATATAATGAATAAAATAGATATTGAATATGAAATTTTATTAAAAAGATATAATGTTACAAAAGAACAAGAAAAAGAATTAAAGTTAAAAGAGTTGTTTTTAAATGGATATTATCTAGAAAAATACGGAGAAGAAGCGTATCTTGATGGATATAGCGAACCAACATTTTTATTTAAAAAAATATTTTATGAATTAGGTAAAAAATTAAGATTTATAAAATCAATAGATGATGAAATAAATCATGAAATGAATGACGAACAAATTACTTTGAATAGTAAAACTTTGAAAAGTAATTTGAATAGTAAAACTTTGAAAAGTAATTTGAAAAGTAATTTGAAAAGTAATTTGAAAAGTAATTTGAAAAGTAATTTGAAAAGTAATTTGAAAAGTAATTTGAAAAGTAATTTGAATAGTAAAACTTTGAAAAATACTTTGAATAGTAAAACTTTGAAAAATACTTTGAAAAGAGATCTATTTCCTATTGACTTAACATCTCCAAATTTCAATTTATAAAATGTAAAGGTTGTTTTAATATTTGCAATTTTTTCTGACTTTTCTGTATCAAATTTAAAATCTTTTTTCTTTTTTATAATCTTTACGTTAGGCTCAGATATATAATATTTATCTTCGTGTGATAAATAGTATACATCATTGTATTTATAAACGGTTCCTTTTCGTGTAAAAGGAAGACATTCAGGAACATCATAAATATCAGTAACATATTGGATTTGTTCGTCGTTTACTTTCAAATGTACGTGAGTATCATTAATAATGTCATTGTAGGTATACGAGAAAACATTCTTTAAATAAATTTTTAAATCATCAGCAGTGATGTATTTATAAATAGATGGATTAATACTTGAGATTACAAGTGTTGAACCGTTTTAAAGGGGTGTTTGCTGTTATATTCTTCTTCGGTTATTTCGCGTACATTTGGAGAGAAAGAATCAATGACGCGTTCGCACATTTCAATACAATAAAATTTTCCTGTTACTTTTGTGAATACGTCCAAACGTTCTCCTGTAGAAATGGCGCCAGATTTCAAACCAATCCCGAATTGCGATGTTTCCTCGTCATTGTCCTGTCCGGAACGCATATGAGTCATATTAAAAGGGTTTTCAGTACCTTCTTGAAACATATTTTCAAATCCGTTTGGATAATCATCCGATATGGATAATTTAGATAAGTATCCCTTTTCTTGATCGGTAAGATTAAAGAGAACGTTGATATTTTTGCATTTTGTAATAACATTATCTACAAACTCAAGTACGGCCTTATTGAGATTATAATCTGACTGGCGGTGTTGGCGGCGAGCACCTTTGAAATGTGGGGAGCCTGTAGGAAGACGTTGCATTTTAAGGGGAAGAGTAAAATTTTGTTGAGAACAATTTTAATATTGTCTCAAATAACAAGTAGTCTTACAATCTTTTTACTTGAGACAAATGTATAATAATTTAAATGCAGTTTATTTTATTATGTATGGCGTGCGAAGGTGATGGAAGTTGTTTATCATTATGTGAATGCTCCTATTTGAAAGGAACAAACGATTGTCATTGTTTATCTTATAAACATGAACATTTTAAAAGCAATAATAAAAGGTTTTGTAAAATAGAAAAATGTAAATATAAGTGTGTTTTAAAAGATTGTAAAACAATTAATTATTGTAAAGAGTCGTATCCTGAATGGAGTATGAAAGGCGAACAATGCAATTATTGTAGTATTTATTCAGTTAAATTCATTAATAAAAAAGATAATTGTGATATCTGTTTTACAGATAAGTATTTGATAGAAACGGATTGTAAACATCAATTTTGTCTTGACTGTTTAATTCAAATGAATGGAAAAGAGGATGAAAATCCAGATAGCCCGTGTCCGTTTTGTAAAAGAAGTATAAAACATAATTATTTATAACAACAATTCAAGAAGTTCTTCCCTTTTTTTTCCAGATGTATTTATTTTTCTCTTCTTGCATTCTTCTTTTAGTTGAGACAAATTAAACGAATGGAAATTTGTCTCAGTTAGAGATTCTTTTATAGGTACTTCCTTCCTACAACCTCTTTGATGTGCCTTTAAAGCCGCATAGTTTTTACACGATCTTCCACAAAACTCACATTTTTCTCCACTTGAAGATTCGCCGTATCTTGTACCTAAAAAATCTTTTAAAGTTGGAAAACTCATAATATCCAATTGTTTTGTCATGTTCTGTTGAAAATCCTTGATAGTTTTTAAAATGATTAATTTTTGAGATGCAAAAATGTTATATTCTTTATTAATATCCATAAGAACATCCTTGCTTATTGTATCAATGTCTATTTCATCGGATTCTAATTCACCTAACATATCTTTAAAATGATCAATAATATCTATTCCTATTTTAATTTTTTCAGGGTCATTATTTACATAATGAATATAGACAAGTACATTTCCATCATGGATATTAATTTCATAGTTTTGTTTGTTTGCAACTCCCGTATTCTGAGACAAAAATAAACCACAGCATTTATTTACCTCTATGTCTCGTAGAAATTTTTTTACTTCTTCTTGTATTACATTTCTTTCCCAATTTTTATTTTCAATTAAAACAGTTGGTTTACCTTCTCTTTGTAAAATAAAATCACCACTTTCTTTTGTATTAGCAACAGATTGAATATTACCACTTGGAAACATTTTATGTAAAATGAAAGAGAGAATATTTTCAGATACCTTTCCTTTTGTAGAAGCACCATCCATTTTCTTTAACATTTCTGTAACTCCTTCTTGACTATTTGTTGCAATATCTTTTACAGAAATAAATTGTTGTTCATTGTATTGTTTAATATCATTTGTGCTTCTCTCCAATGCATCCTTGATGGTTTGTTGATTTAGTTGATTTAATTCTTTTACACTAGAGATTTGTTGCTCTTGATTATTACGAATGTCTTTAAGTCCATATTCAAGTTTATCGTTTGTACTTGATAAAGCAAGTTGAGTATTCATCATTGCAGTAGTAAATTTTTGATCCAATGAAGTAAGAAGTTCGTGAAATGACTCTGGATTAGAGGATAATCTGTTTGTATCTTCTTGAATACTTTTTTGTAAATCTTTAATAGTATCATTAATTTTAGTTGTTATAGTATCATTTGTTTTTGGAAGAAGGTCGTTTAATAATAAATTGGTTTTTGCAATTAAGTTGTCTCCTTGTTCTTTTAACAAAGGATTTATTTTATCAGAAATGTTACTACTAAGAATTATTTTAACATCTTCCATGTATTCCTTTTTCATTTCCATTAACTTTACATTCATCTTTAAAATAATATCCTCTTGATACTTTGTTACACTTTCAGATACAATACGGACTTGATGTTCAATCGTTTTAAGATTATCTACAAGTTGAGAGACCATAGATGTAGTCATTTTTTCTTCTACTACTTGTTCAAGTAGTTCTACCATAAGTAGAGAAGACTGTTCAAACGATATACCAGTATGTTTTTTATAAAAGTTAATAACTTTTGAGTGGGTAATGGTAAGAGATTCTTCCATTTAATTACATTATAAGTATTTCTTTATATATTTTTAATTTAAATAATTAACAATTATTTATTTCAATTAATTTATTAAAGTAATTATTTGTTTAATAAATTATTTTACTTTTATAAAGTTTCAAAAAATTAACAAAAAATTAAAT
>Ga0114966_10001302_pt1 | contig 23212 bp, 21 predicted proteins | sample M_130207_XF_Meta_FD_87029 | JGI IMG/M metagenome (GOLD analysis project Ga0114966, IMG submission 87029) | Freshwater microbial communities from Lake Montjoie, Canada to study carbon cycling - M_130207_XF_MetaG | ecosystem: Environmental > Aquatic > Freshwater > Lake | place: Lake Montjoie... | reverse complement strand
GCCAGCCGACGTGACTCATCGGCCTTGGCCTGCGAGGTGTACCCCGGAAGCCGCGAGGGCGCGTACACAAAAGCGCCGCGTCCGTACGACGGGCCACCGTCGGCATGAATCGACACCGTGATGTCGGCACCCACCTGACCACCAAGCAGCCCGCGCGCCTGGATGCACGGACCAAACGTGTCGACGCTGTTGTCGTCGCGGGTGAGCACCACGGTCGCGCCGGCCGCCGCGAGCCTGCGGGCGAGTCGGTGGGCCACGTCGAAGGTGTACGTCGCCTCGAGGTAGCCGCTGCGAGTCTCGGTGCCGGTGGTGTTGCAGATCTTGTTGAGCCCCACCCAGTAGTGACGGTTGATCTCACGCGGGTGGGTGAAGTTACCGCGATTGTGTCCGGGGTCGATCACGATGATGCGTCCGGTGAGTGGCCCGACGGCCGTGGGAGCCACCTGCTCGGGCCGGGGCCACGAGGTCGGCCACTGTCGCGATCCGCCGCGATGGTTGTCGGAATTCCAGAGTGGATACCAGCGCGGCGCCGAGATAGCGCTCGCCCGAGCGACGGCGCCGACAATCGGGGCCGCGACCAGGCTCGGGGCAAGGGCGGACGACGTTGGTGCAAGGCCGAGAGTGGCGACCGTCGCGGACGCCGCCATCGCCGCGACAACGCTGAGAACTCGGACCCTCGACATGCTGTGAACCTACCCGCAGTGCGAGATGACGGCGTGGGCGACAAGGGCGCCGTCCCCACTACTCCAACACCTTCCACGTTCGCTTGAAGTCGACCGTGAACTGGCCAACATGAATGAAGCCCCACTCGGTCGAGCCGATGTAGAAGTCAGCACGTCCATCTGACACACCTCGTGAGGTCCACGCCGTGATGTACTCTCCCCCGCTGTAGTCGTTGATGGGGTAAGACCACCCCGACTGACAGTCGAACACGTTGGTCGCGTCACTGGTGCAGGCATGCAGGGCCCACCGCGAATCGTCAGTCGACGCCATGGTGTGAATTCGATAGGACGTGGTGCCAGTGGGGAGAGCAATCGAGTGCGCCGCCCAGGTGGCACTGTCAATTCCGTTGTAGTAACTAACCGTGCCGGGGTAGGTACGGCCGTTGATGGACCATCCAGAGGCGTATTCACACACGCCGTAGTCGGTGTAGTGGCAACTGTCGAACGCCTGGGTGGGCATGTACGTCTTGCTGCCCTCCGTCGAATAGGTCACCAGCTTCTTGTCGGACACCGTGATGGCAACTGCCTTCACCACCGGACGACCCTCCGGACCCTTCACCGTGAAGCGCAGGGAGTAGCGGCCCGCGCTGACGTCACCACCATCACGCCCGTTCCAGGTGACCGTGTGCGCACTCGTGTTGGGAAACGTCCATGTGGTGACTACCCGAGTACCGCGCAGCACCTCGATCGTCTGTGAGCCGCGTATCGCTCCTCCGGTACTCGTGCGCGTGCCCGACGTGATGCGCACGCCATCCTTGTAGCCATCGCGCTCAGGAAAGACCGTGGGCATCGAGGTTCGAAGGCTCGCGGCCACGACCGTCGTGCGGAACACAGTGACCCGCGCTGGTGTCGCATTCACAGCAGCGCCCTGCGGACCCTTGACCGTTGCCGCGATTGTGTAGGCCCCGGGCGCCGTGTTGCCATTGAGCCGCCCATCCCACGACACGGCCGCCTGGCCAGCGATGACCGCAATGCGACGCACCACGACCGATCCCTTGCGCACCACCACCGTTCCAGTAACGGGGATGGGCCTGCCCGTTGAACTAGTGACCGTGAGGGTGACCCGAGCGCGGTCACGGTAGTTGTCGACGGCGGGGAAGATCGAGGGCGACGAGACATGCACACGCGCTGCCAGCGCCTGGGTCTGCACCACCGTCACCTCGAAGTCGGTCACCTGGTGCACACCGCCGCTGACGAGGTCAACGTTGAGCAGGTAGTTGCCAAAGGCGAGGCCGATGCCGTTGAGGACGAGGTCGTGGCCGACTGAGGGTGTAGGGCCGAAGTCATAGTGGTGAAGCACCGCGGCACCGCTGGAGCTGATGAGGTCGGCGACACCGGTTGTCGGGATGTCGTAGCCCGATGCCATGCCGGTGAACGTCACGGTGCGAGAGTCGAGCACACCATCGACGAAAGGGGCCACCACGAACGGGGCCCTCACGTCGGAGGTCACGGCATCGAGCACGAGGTCTCGCACTACCACCGTGCCCACCGCACCGATTGCGGAGCTCGTGAGCGTGTAGTCGCCCACAACCACCGGTGCCGCACCATCGTCACGACCATCCCAGGTGAACGTCCACACATCCTGTACATCGGAGCAGGACTCATCGGCGTAGTCGGGGTTGCACACATCTCCCCCGTCGACAGCCACCCTTGTCTGGGCAACCGCCAGAATCGTGCGGACCGACGCGCTGGCCAACGAGAAGGTGAAGTTGCTTGGAGTCTCGGCGAAGGGCGTCCATGCGGCCATGACCCCAGACGCCACAGTGATGGTGGTGGTGTCGCCGATTGAGTCGCCCAGCGGCAGCAGGATCGGGTCGGCGCTGAGGCCGGGCGCGGGCGCGGCAACCCCCTCGACGCGACTGTCAACGAGAGCCGCGGTCGTGCCCACCTTGGCGCTGACGCTGCGGGCGTGATCATCGACCGGGGCCCCACCCGATGGTGCAGCGACAAGCGCAATGGCACTCGCTGTCACGATGCTGGACATGACAATGCGAAGAGACTTCATCCCCGTACCCCGTTTCCCCCGTGCATAGCATTTCCCCTGTGCTCAAGAACCGAGCAACATTCCTGACAGTACGAGGGTGCTCCGACACAAGCAACGGACCTTGGTTATCTGTGGATAGGGCGGGAACCTACCCCGAGAAGTAGCCCGCGATTCCGGCGGCCAGCCCCTCAGCCACCCGCTGCCTACCTTCTTCGGAGCTCGCGATGGCTGAGTCGTCGGGGTTCTGCATGTTGAGCGTCTCAACGATCACGATGGGAAGGCCCGCGGTGTTGAGGGTTCCCTGCTCACGATCAGGCGCAATGTTGGGCACGAGATAGGTCGATCCGCCGAGGCCCTGCCCGTCGAGCCCGGCGAGGATGCGCTGGGCCAGCCGCACCGAGCGCGCCGCCTTGTCGGCCGAGGTGTACCCCGCCAGGGGCGCCGGCGTATAGACGAACGCGCCGTGCCCAGACACGGGCCCGCCATCGGCGTGAATTGACACCGCAATATCGGCCCCCACCTGCTCGCCCAGCAGCCCGCGGCCCTGAATGCACGGACCATACGACTCTTCATCGTTGCGGTCGCGAGTCAGCACCACGGTGGCACCCTCGCCCGTGAGCAATTCGGTCAGTCTCGCCGCGACGTCGTAGGTGTACGACGCCTCGGCATAGCCGTCGCGGGTCTCGGTTCCGGTGGTGTTGCAGATCTTGTCAAGGCCCACCCAGTAGCGCTTATTGATATCGCTCGAGTGCGTCGAGTTGCCGAGGTTGTGGCCGGGGTCAACCAGGATGATGCGCCCCGAGAGCGTTCCATCGCCGGTGGGATTGACGATGCGCGGCTTGGGCCAGTTCGACGGCCAGTTCTGGGCGTCACCGCGCCCTCCGTTCTTCGTCCAGTCGGGATACCACACGGGGTCGAATGCACCATCGTTCGACGCTGCCTTCGTGGGAGTGGGGCTGGGTGTGGGCGTCGGCGTCGGGGTCGGTGTGGGCGTCGGAGTGGGCGTTTCTGACGGCTCGGGCGCGGGAGAGCTGCTACGCGTCGCGGCGTCACTGGGCTTGCCCGTGGCCGCCGAGGCCTGCTTCGACTTGCTGGCAGTCGGCTTGGGCGCGGGGCTCGAATCAGCGGTGCGGGAGGACACGAGCCCGCACCCCGCGGTGGTCACGACAAGTAGTGCGACGAGGAAGGTCTTCACTCGTCCAGTGTCACACGCCGCCCGTTCCGAGGCCTGTAGCCGCTCGGTATCCTTCGGAAGTGACTACGACGCCAGATTCGGGCACCACCACCATCGCCGCCCACCTCGTGCGCCGCTTCCACGAGCTCAACGTTGAGGAGGGCTTCGGAATCGTGGGCGACTACGCCCTGCGCCTCTTCCACGACCTGCACCAGGAGGGCTTTCCGCTGCTGATCATGGGCGATGAGCAGGGGGCGGCCTTCGCCGCCGACGCCTACGCCCGACTGCGCGGCCTCGGCGTGGTGGCAGTGACCTACGGCGTGGGCGGCCTCAAAGTCGTCAACGCGGTGGCGGGCGCGTGGGCCGAGCAGGTGCCGCTGCTGGTCATCAGCGGCTCGCCCGGCAAGGCCGAACGGGCCGGCGATGCGCTGATCCACCACAAGGTCAAGGAGTTCGATACCCAGCACCGAGTTTTCCGCGACCTCACCGAGGCCGACGCGGTGATCGACAACCCGCTCACTGCCGCGGTTGAGATCGACCGCGTGCTCGTGGCCATGCTCGCCCATCAGCGCCCGGGCTACCTTGAGATTCCCCGCGACATGGTCGACGCACCCATCCGCGACGTCACAGGCGACCTTCAGCGCACCCTGCCTCCCGTGAACGAGGCTCGCCTAGCGGCGGCCGTGAGTGACGTGATGAGCCGACTGCGGCTGTCTGAATCAGCTGTTGCTATGGCCGGTGTCATGACCTGGCGCCGCGACCTCTCCGACTCGCTCAACGCCTTCGTGACGGCGGCCGGAATTCCCGTGGCCACGAGTTCGCTGTCGAAGGGCTTCTTCGATGAGAGGCACCCGCTCTCGCTCGGCGTGTACATGGGAGCCGTGAGCCCCCCAGCCGTGGTCGAGCGCGTCGAGAGCGCCGACGTCATCCTGAGCCTCGGCGTGATGAACAGTGACCTCACCCTCGGTGGCTTCACCGCGGTGCTCGACCCTGCGCGCCTCATCGAGTGCACCGACACCGAGGTGCACGTCGGGCTTCACACCTACCGTCAGGTTCCCCTGCACGCATTTTTGCCCGCCCTCGCTGAAGCGGCAAGCCAGGGCCGGCTAGGGCTCGACCACACCATTCCGTCATATGCCCACGGCTACGTGGCCACGCGCGGCAAGGCACTGTCGGTCGAGAGCGTCATGCAGTGTGTGGGAGCCACCATCGACGAGCGACACGGGCTTCTCATCGAGATTGGCGAGTGCGTTTTCGCATCGGTCGACATGCCGGCCCCCGCGTGGTCGTTGTCGAGCGCCTATTACGCCACCATGGGCTACGCCATTCCGGCGGCCGTGGGGGCTGGCCGCGCCGACCGAAGCCGCAGACCCGTGGTGATCGTCGGCGACGGTGGCTTCCTGATGTCTGGGCTTGAGGTGATGTTCGCGCCCTACCACGACGTGTCGCCCATTATCGTGGTGCTCGACAACGACGGCTACGGAACACAGCGGCCCATGCTCGACGGCCCGTTCAATGACCTACCACCGATGAGGCACGAAGACCTGCCGAGGGTGTTCGGCACCGGACGCGGCGTCGTGTGCGACACCGAGGACGAGCTCGCTGTGGCCATGGCCGAGGCTGTGCGCGACGAGGACCTCGTCATCGTGCACGTGCGCGTGCCGCGCGGCGTGCCTAGCCATGCCCTCACGAGGCTCACCGACGCGCTCAAGAAGCGGGTGTAGCGCGGCTCAGGCGACAAGCCGTCCTGAGCTATCGATGCGCGCGCGGCGCGAGCCGAGCGTCTCGAAGGGGTGCACCCGCTCGGTGGCCACGACGTCGACCACCCACTCCTCACCGGCGGGGTAGACAGCAACCTCCACCTCGACGGTGGGCTCGGTGAGACCCTCGGTGGCCCAGTGGGTGGCCACCTGAAGCGCTGCCGTGTAGTCAAGGCCTGAGTTGAGCTCGTAGGCCTGGCGCCCCCAGCGACCGAACCAGGTTCCGGTGAGCGCGATGGGGGTGGTGGTGGGCGTCTCGTGGACGGTGTTGTGCTCAGTTGCAGTTGTCATGACAACTTCCTATCGGGTGGATGTGAATTCAGTTCATCATCGACATGGCGCCTGAATTACCACCGTCCTCACAAAACGTGGCACGGGTCACGTCACTTCCATTCACCGCACCCCACCGCCGAATTGGCAGAATGTGATGCGGAACACACGGAACGGGATTAGGGTGGCGCCACGGTTCAACGGGCGGTCCTGTACGTCACTCACCTTCCTATCTCAGGAGATCACCGATGATGCATATCAGCGCAACGGTCGATGGGGTCCACCGCATGGGCGAGGTTGAGCCGCGGCTCCTTCTCGTTCACTGGCTACGTGAGAACCTCGGCCAAACAGGCACCCCAGTGGGGTGCGACACCTCCAACTGCGGCGCCTGCACGGTGCTCGTCAACGGACGCAGCGTGAAGTCGTGCAGCGTCCTCGCGGTGCAGATCGACGGCAAGTCGATCACCACCATTCAGGGCGTCGCCGAGGGCGAGACTTGGCACCCGGTGCAGTCTGCGTTCAAGGAGTGCCACGGCCTCCAGTGCGGCTACTGCACCCCCGGCATGGTCATGGCCGCGATCGACCTGCTGAGCGAGAACCCCAACCCCACCGAGACTGAGATTCGTGAAGGCCTCGAGGGCAACCTCTGCCGGTGCACCGGCTACCACAACATCGTGAAGGCCGTCGCCATGGCCGCCGCCGAGATGGGAGCATCCTCATGACCGCCACTATCGAGACCACCGGAGCCGTCGGACGTCCAATCCGCCGCAAGGAGGACGAGCGCCTGCTGCACGGCCGCACCAACTGGACCGACAACATCCAGCTGCCCGGCACCCTGCACATGGCCACGCTGCGCAGCCCCATGGCGCACGCCAAGATCGCCAAGATCGACATCACCGCGGCGCTGGCCTCCGAGGGAGTCGTGCACGTGTACACGGGCGCCGACTTCCCCGAGCTGCCCGGCACCACCTGCGTGTGGCCTGTCACCGACGACATCGTGATGAGCCACATGCCCGCGATTTGCTCCGACGAGGTGCGCTACGTGGGCGACGTCGTGGCCATCGTGCTCGCCACCGACCAGAACCTCGCGGTCGACGCACTGCAGCTCATCGACATCGACTACATCCCTCTGGGTGCGGTGGTCGACATGGAGGAGGCCCTCAAGGAGGGGTCGCCCCTCGTGCACGAGTCGGCGGGCACGAACCGCTGCTACACGGCGAAGATGCCGTGCGGCGACTACGCGGCGGCCAAGGCCAAGGCCGATGTCGTGGTCACTCGGCGCTTCATCAACCAGCGCCTGATCCCCAACCCGATGGAACCGCGCGCGGTCGTGGCAGCCCCCATGGGTATGAGCGACGAGCTCACCATCTGGTCGTCTACGCAGATTCCGCACGTGCTGCGCATTCTGCTGGCGCTGACCACCGGCATTCCGGAGAACCACATCCGGGTCGTGGCACCCGACGTTGGCGGCGGGTTCGGCGCCAAGCTGCAAATCAACCGCGAGGAAATTCTGACACTCGTTCTCGCCAAGAAGCTCGGCCGTCCGATCAAGTGGACCGAGTCGCGCAGTGAGCACTTCGTGTCGACCCACCACGGCCGAGACCAGATTCAGGACATCGAGATCGCCGCCACCAAGGACGGCACCATTCTCGGTATGAAGGTCGATTTGCTGGCCGACATGGGCGCCTACCTGCAGATCATCACGCCCGGCACCCCGCTGCTCGGCATGTTCATGTACTCGGGCATCTACAAGATGGAGGCGCTCGACTTCACCTGCACCGGCGTGTACACCACCAAGACGCCCACCGACGCCTACCGCGGCGCCGGTCGTCCCGAGTCGACGTACGCCGTCGAGCGCATCGTCGACGAGCTTGCCGCTGAACTCGGTATGGAGCCGATGGAGCTGCGCAAGAAGAACTGGATCAAGCACGAGGAGTTCCCCTACACGCAGATCGCTGGCCTCACCTACGACACAGGCAACTACGAGGCGGCCACCGAGCGGGCGATGGAGATGTTCGGGTACGACGCACTGCGCGTCGAGCAGGCAGCGCGCCGCGCGGCCGGCGACCCCGTGCAGCTGGGCATCGGTATCTCGACCTTCACCGAGATGTGCGGCCTCGCGCCGTCACGCACCCTCGGTGCCCTCAAGTACGTGGCGGGAGGCTGGGAGCACTGCACCGTTCGGGCGCTGCCCACCGGAAAGATCGAGCTGATCACCGGAACCTCGCCCCACGGCCAGGGTCACGAGACGGCCTGGAGCCAGATCGCCAGCGACATCATCGGCGTTCCGGTCGAGGACATCGAGGTGGTGCACGGCGACACTGGCCGCGCGCCCTACGGAATGGACACCTACGGCTCGCGCTCGCTGGCCGTCGGCGGTCAGGCCATCAAGCTGGCGGGTGAGCGACTGGTTGAGAAGGCCAAGATCATCGCCGCACACCAGCTCGAGGTCAGCCCCGATGACGTCGAGTTCAACGCCGGCACCTACTCGGTCAAGGGTGACCCCGAGAAGTCAACGACCATTCAGGCGGTTGCCTTCGCGGCGTTCACGGCCCACAACCTCCCCGAGGGCGTCGAGCCGACACTCAGCGGAGAGGCCACGGTCGACCCGCTCGACTTCTCGTACCCCCACGGCACGCACCTCGCCGCCATGGAGGTCGACACCGAGACCGGCAAGGTCACCCTGCGCAAGTACGTGGCCGTCGACGACTGCGGTATTCAGGTGAACCCGCTCATCGTCGAGGGTCAGGTGCACGGAGGCCTCGCTCAGGGCATCGCACAGGCGATGTTCGAGGGAGCGGTCTACGACAGCGACGGCAACCTGCTGACGGCCTCCATGGCCGACTACCTGCTGCCCAGCTCGGCCGATCTGCCCTCGTTCGACACCGACCGCACGGTAACCCCCAGCACCACGCACCCGATGGGCACCAAGGGAATCGGTGAGGCCGGAGCTATTGCGTCGACCCCGGCCATCATCAACGGCATCGTCGACGCCCTGCGTCACCTCGGCGTCAACGACATCGCGATGCCCGCAAGTCCGATGACGGTCTGGCGAACGATTCAGGCCGCCCAGTCAGGAGGCAACGCATGATTCCCGCCGCATTCGACTATGTGAAGGCAGGCTCCGTCGACGAGGCGGTCGCCGCGCTGTCAGCAGGCGGCGAAGATGCCAAGGTACTCGGAGGCGGCCAGTCGCTGCTTCCCGTGCTGCGGTTGCGCCTCAACGCGCCGACCGTCGTCATCGACGTGAGCGAGGTGCCCGAGATGCGCACCATCACCGACGAGGGTGACTCGCTGCTCATCGGTGCCTCGGTCACCACCTACGAGGTCATGAACGACGACCTCGTCAAGCAGCACGCCGGTCTCCTCGCGGTGACGGCTGGCACGGTGGCCGACCCGGCGATCCGACACAAGGGCACCTTCGGCGGCTCGGTTGCACACGCCGACCCCGCGGGCGACCTGCCCACGGTGGCGGCAGCCATGGACTGCGAGATGGTTATCGCCGGTCCCGGGGGCCGACGCACGGTGGCGGCGAAGGACTTCTTCGTCGACTACTTCACCACGGCACTCGCCGTCGACGAGGTGCTTGTTGCGGTGCGCGTTCCGAAGATGGGGTCCGACTGGGGCTTCAACTACCAGAAGTTCAACCGCACCGCGCAGGCCTGGGCGATCGTCGGAGTGGCAGCCCTGGTTCGCCGTGAGAACGGCTCAATCGCGGAGGCTCGGGTGGCTCTCACCAACATGGGGTCAACCCCTGTGCGCGCCTCCGGGGTGGAGTCAGCGCTGGCCGGAGCCTCGGCCGCGGCCGACTCGATCGCAGCAGCTGCTGAGCGAGCCGCTGAGGGCACCTCGCCCACCAGCGACCTGCACGCCGACGCCGCGTTCCGTCAGCACCTAGCCCGCGTGCTCACCAAGCGCGCGGTCACGGCAGCCGCAGGGGTCTAGCTGAACCACACCAAGGCGGGTGTGGTGCTCCTCGGGGAGCACCACACCCGCCTTGGTGGTGTGGGAGCGCAGGTAGCGTGGGGTACGTGACCGTTCCCCTGCCGCCGAGCCCGCCCGCGAGCTGGTACCCCGACCCGTCGAATCCCGCGCAGTTGCGCTACTGGGACGGCACACAGTGGACCGCCCACACGGCGCCACTGCAGTCCACTCGCAGCGCTCTCCCCCTCGGCCCGGGTGGGCGCCCCTACGCCTCATTCTGGCGTCGCCTCTCGGGGCTCCTCATCGACAACATCGCACTGGCCCCCGTGATGGTGGGGCTTTTTGCCCTTGCTTTTGGCAAGGCGGTCACGGCCATGATCGACGGCATCTCCAGTCTCCCGCCCGACGCCTCGCAGGCGGAGGTACAGCGGCGCACCGAGGAGTTGCTGGCCCTCTTTCCCTCGGGTCAGGAACTGCTGGGGTTCATCCTCATCACCTCGGCGATTTCCCTGCTGTACTTCGGAGTCTGCCTGCACCTGTGGGGCTGCACCCTCGGCGGCTTCCTCGTGGGCATCCGCTGCGTCAACGAGGAGGGTGCGAACCCTACGTGGCACCAGTCATTCGTGCGACAGGCGGTGGTGAGCGGCCTGTCCATCGCGTCGGCGATTCCGCTCGTCGGCTTCCTCGCGACCGTGCTGACCTTCGTGAACTACCTGTCGATGCTGTCCAACCCGCGCCGCCAAGCGTGGATGGATCGAGCGGCCTCGACCTTTGTTGTGCGCGTCTGACTCACGGCCCACGCCCTCACGCCACGAGCGCCAGCACCGCGCCGGCCATCAGCGCGGCGCACCCCACCAGCCCCGCCCACGGAACCCAGCGCGGCGGGGGCTGCTCGTCACACGTCATTCGCAGCGCCGACAGGTGCGCCACGGCGTAGTACAGACCGATGCTTCCGGCCGACAGCGCTAACGCACCCGCGATACCGCCGAGAATGACCACCAGTAGCACCAGCGCCGCTGCTGCCAACTCACCCACCAGTGGCACCCTGCGGTCACTCACCCGGGAGAAGACTGCGGGCGCGTCACCACCGTGAGCCATCGCGAAGAGAGTGCGCCCCATTCCGGCCATCAGCGACATGAGTGCTGTGCCTGCAGCGATCACCGCCGCGACGGGAATGAGCGATCTGAGCCACTCGGGCCCAGTGGCCCGGGCCACGTCCGATAGTGGTGCACTGCCGAGGGTCACTCCTTCGCCGGCGGCCAGAAGGACCACGGCCCCCACCAGGAAGTAGAGGACCAGCGCTACCAGCAGTGACACCATCACCGCGCGCGGAATCGTACGGCGCGGGTTCCGAACCTCCTCACCCAGCACGGTCACGCGCGCGTAGCCCGCGAACGCAACGAAGAGCACAGCCGCCGCCTCAAGGAGCCCACGAACACCTCCCCCGGACAGCGCGGGACCTGCGGGGGCAGGAGTGGAGGTGGCAAGCCCCTTCGACGCCGCCACGACCAGGCACATCAGCACACCGATCACCACCACGGTCAGCACTGCGGTCACCGCGGCCGACGTGCGCACTCCCAGCAGGTCAATGCTCAGCATGAGTGCCACTGCGACGACGGCAATCGTGCGCTGGTACTCCGGGGCAAGGTAGGCGCCGACTGTGAGGGCAGCGGCACCTGCTGACGCCGACTTGCCCACCACAAACGAGATACCAGCGACGACGCCCGCAGGTCGCCCGAGCCAGCGTCGGCCGTAGGAGTACGACCCGCCCGACACCGGGTGGCTGGCCGCGAGCCGCACCGACGACCAGGCGTTCAGCCCGGCCACAGCGGCCGCGACCCCCAGGGCCAGCAGTAGTTGGTCACCGGCAAAACCGAGGGCCGGTGTCCACGACGCAAAAACGCCCGTGCCGAGCATGGCGCCCAGCCCCACTGCCACCGCGCCCGCAAGGCCGAGTCGCCTGCTCAGGCGAGAGGGTGCTTCAGCCTCGGACACGTGCCCATGGTGTCGTACTTCTGACCGGTGGTGAATGGCGCTCAGAGCGCACTGCCCACTTTCGCCCCGGCTTACGCGGGCGGTGACTCTCCACTCGGCGGGGTGGCTATCACCCATTGGGGTGAGATCGCCGGTTTGCGGGCCTCATGTGTTCAGATCTGTTGCTCACGAACGGGTGACGTTGCAAGCATGGGGGCACCGGCCGGGGGCCGAATCCGTCTGAAAGGGGTGGTCATGTCGGAGTCGAAGGTTGACGCTTCCCCAGTCAGCATCGACCTGCGCCACCTGCCTCCGGTGTTCATGCCGGAGGCGATCGTGCTGAGGATCGAGGAAGCGCTGGCCCTGCTGGCACTCGAGCCCTCAGATTCGGCACCTTCCACAACACCGAGCAGGTAGCGCCGCGCCTGTCGGGCCCGAGGTAAAGTCCGGCTTGTTTCGATGTGCCACGCTGATACTCTCGTCACAGATCGACACGGTGGGTCCGATGCTCCTAGGAGGGCAGAAACCGTGCTGGTATCGCTCCACCGGCGATTTGTGTACGTACACATCTACAAGACTGGTGGCAGCTCGCTGACAGCGATGCTGGCGCCGTACGTCAGCCCGGAGATGCGGTCAGACACACCACGCTTGGACGGACTGGGCTGGCAGGGTACGTGGCATCGTCACAACGGCCAGCACAGCCGGCTGGAGCCGCAGCTCACCTCACTGATCGAGAGCGGCCAGGTCGACGTCGATGTACGGGTGCTCTCTATGGTCCGCAACCCGTACACGTGGCAGCACTCCATATGGTCACGGTTCTACGCCCAAGGCACCGGAGAGTACGGCACCCCCTTCGCGGCCCGCTATCCCTCGTGCTCGTTCGAGGACTACCTGCGGCACCAGCTTGGCCTTGAGGGTCGCGACCAGTTCGACTTCTGGGGAGCCCTCCCCCAAGCAAGCTTTCTGCGCACCGAGCACCCCCTGGAGCAGGTGGTGGGGCGGTTCGAGTCGTTGAATGAGAGCATTCCGCGCATGCTGGCGGCGGTTGGCATCGAGGCTGGGGATATTCCGCACGTCAACAGGAATGTGAACCCGATCCCGGCCGCCACCGCCTTCACAGACACGGCGGTGCGTCTGGTCAATGAACTCGCCGCGGAAGACTTCGAACTCTTCGGGTACTACATGGTCGGCTCGGCCGAGGAGCTCCTCGCCCAGAGCCACCGGACTTCGTCCGATCCTCGCTCCTGACCCCTCATCGGAGTATCGTCAGGGACTTGAGCCTCGACATCACGACACTAGAAATTGCGCTGGCCACCCTGGTGCCCTTGGCACTGCTGGCGGTGGTAGTCGCGCTCGGACGAAACGCAAAACGACTTGCCCCGCTCGTGCTGCTGAGTCTGCTGTGGGGATTCGCGACGACCTACATCGTCATCTACGCCAACGACTGGTGGGCCGCCACCTACGGGCTCTCCTCCCTGATCGTGCTCGGGGCCCCCATCTTCGAGGAGATCTCCAAGTCCTTCGCCCTACCCTTCATCTCGCTGAGCCACCGCTGCCAGTGGTTCGTCGACGGAGCCGTGCTCGGACTCGCGGCAGGTACCGGCTTCGCCATTCGTGAGAACTGGCTCTACCTCGAGCGCGTTGGCCCCGACGAGGGCATTGGCCTCGCGCTAGCTCGCGTGTCGTCGACGAACCTCATGCATGCCGGGTGCACCGCCATCGTCGGGGCCGCGATCGTGGTCACCGCGGGTAGGACCTGGTACCAACGTCTTGGCATCGGGCTCGGCGGCCTCCTCGTGGCCATCACCCTGCACTCGTCATTCAACCGCCTGACCGAAGCCGAGAACAGTTCGGCCCTCCTGATCACGCTCACCGGCGTGATGGTGTTCGCCATCGCGGCTGGCATCGTGGCGTTCGGCATGCCGCTGTCGTCGCGGTGGGTGCGCCAGGACCTCCAGAGTCACGGCGCAAGCGCCAGCGAGCAGGCCGCGCTCGGAGGAGGCAGCAGCGTGGCCGAACTGCTCGACCACTTCGAGGCGCGCTACGGCGCCGACGCGGCGGAGAAGGCCGAGCAGTTGGTCTCCGTACAGCGTGAGATCGCCATCGGCCGCAAGGCCGGGCGTGCCAGCGATGCAGAGATCGCCGCGCTTGTGGAGAAGGCCGACGAGCTTCGACGCGGCATCGGGCTGTTTGCGATGATGTGGCTTCGGTCGCACCTGCCGGTTGACACGGCGACCGTGGGCATGTGGGCAGACCTGAGCCATTCGGTAGACGACGCGCCGACCGAACTCCACGACGCAGCCCCCATTGCGAGCGGTATGTGGGCCCGACTTGGAGAATTGGCGCCATCGAATGACGCACTTCAGCCCGGTCCAAGCGACGACGAGGTCTAGTGTGGAGGTGAAATAGAACCAAGCATGCTCTTCGTTTGTCACCGAAAGCCACATCCGCTCGATGAAGGGAGTGTGCCGATGCTGTGCGCACAGTGCGACGACAGTGCACGGGGCGTCTGCCGCTTCTGCGGGCGCGGGGTGTGTGCCACCCATCACGCTGCGATGCCTTTCATCATCACCGTGTTCGGCGCCGAGCCGCCGAAGTCGATTGTGGTCGGTGGCACGCTCTGGTGCCAGGTGTGCCGGCCGCAGCCCGAGCCCATCCACATGCCGGAGCTCGCATGAACGCCGACGGCATGTTCCGACGCCTCAACGACCACCTCGATGACGCTGCCAGCGACGAGGCTCCGCTCACCATGTCGGACATCCTCGACCTGCCCGATGATCAGCGAGGTCTGGCCCGACACGTGATGCGGTCGTTGACGCCGCTCACCCCCGACGAAGCCGCAGTCGAATTGAGCATCTCGACCGACGATGTCATGAAGATCGTCGGCGAGCTCAGCATCAAAGGCATCCTGACCATCGTCGACGGCAAGCTCAAGGTCGCCAGTCTGGCTCGCACCACGATCCAGAGCCCAGGTGGACTCTGGGGCAAGCTCGGAGACTTCTGACGACCCACGCTTGACCCATGGCCGACGGGGAGTTGAACCCGCCGGTCCGCGATCTCCGCGGCGTCGGCCCCGAAGGCTCGCTTTACGAAGACCGCGATGGTCATCGCACGCACTCATGGTGAGATTGTTCGCGACTCTGATTCCTTTCGTGGCAACGCTGAGCGCGCTCGGAGGTCTCGGCACACCCCCCTAGCCACCCCCCACCATGGCGTGCCTCGTGTCGTTCATACCGCAACTGTTCGTGGGTGGGGGAAGCATGGGACCATACCTCGTCGGCAGGAGCAGATCTGCTGTGCCGACAGAGACGCTCACCTCCTGACCTCCCCCGCACACAGGGCACCACCCTAGATCGGAGACTCCATGAACGAGCAGGAGCGCATCCTCGACCGAGAGTCGGTGGTCGACCTCGACGACCTCATCTCCGACTTGCTCACTCTGTCCGACGACGAACTGCTCGCCCGCGGCCTCGCGGTGTCCGGAACGCTCGACGAGGTTGACGACCCCATGCTGCTCGGGCCCGACGGCACGCCCATCGAGACCTGGCGCGAGAACTACCCGTACGAGCAGCGCATGTCGCGAGAGGAGTACGACGTCACCAAGCGGATGCTGCAGATCGAGCTTCTCAAGGTGCAGAGCTGGGTGATTGAGGACGGCAAGAAGATCGCCATGGTGTTCGAGGGTCGCGACGCGGCCGGCAAGGGTGGCACCATCAAGCGGTTCATGGAACACCTCAATCCACGCTTCGCCCGCGTGGTAGCGCTCAACAAGCCCACGCCGCAGGAGGCGGGGCAGTGGTACTTCCAGCGCTACGTTCAGCACCTGCCCAGCGACGGTGAGTTGGCCCTGTTCGATCGCTCCTGGTACAACCGCGCGGGTGTCGAGAGGGTCATGGGATTCTGCACCGACGAGCAGTACGGACATTTCATGGAGCAGGCCCCGCAGTTCGAGAAGATGCTGGTCGACAGCGACACCATTCTGTTCAAGTTTTGGTTCTCGGTGTCGCGCAAGGAGCAGGTGACGCGCTTCACGATCCGTCGCATTGACCCCGTTCGGCAGTGGAAGCTCAGCCCCATGGACCTCGCCTCGCTCAACCTCTGGGAGGACTACACCGCCGCCAAGGCCACCATGATCTCGAAGACGAACACCGAGTGGGCACCCTGGACCGTCGTACGCAGTAACGACAAGAAGCGCGGGCGCATCGAGGCGATGAAGTGGTTCCTGAGTTCGCTCGACTACCCGGGCAAGGACCTTTCGGTCATCGGTGAGCCCGACCCGCTGATCGTGGGCCCGCCGGAGGTCATCTACGAGCAGGAAGAGCAGTCGCCCCAGGCCTGACGTCGGGCCCGCCACTACTGCGGCGCGACGTAGCCCGCGTTGCGGTCGACCTGCTGGTACACCCGGCCGGCCATCGGTTGGCGCTGCTCCTCGGCGAGATGGCCGAGGAGGCCAGCCGTACGTGCCAGCAGCGAGAAGCCTCGCAGCATGTCCACCGGCAGGCCTAGGTCGGCCAGCGCTGCACCGCAGGTGCCGGCACCGTTCAGAGGCAGGGTGCGGCCGAGCACCTGCGGGTGCACGCGGCCGATCGCCTCGAAGAGTTGCAGGTGAGGGCCGCGCAGTCCCTCCTCGGTAGCGATCGCGATCAGACGCGGGGTGCGAGGGTCGCCGTGCTTGTGCACCGGATGCCCGAGGCCCGGAACGAATTCGCCAGCGTCGCGCGTCTGGGCCAGCACCTCGAGGGCGAGGGCGTCCCACTCGGAGTCACGCGTCGGCAGGTCGCCGTCGACGTTGGCCAGCGCAGCGGCCAGGTAGCGGCCGGTGTCCTCGGTGGCCCCGAGGAATCGCGACCCACCGCCGAGGAGCCCGGCCGCAATCGCTCCCTGCAGCGAGTCGGGGGCGCCGAGGTAGGTGAGGCGGGCCGCGATCGCCGATGGCGTGAACCCGTGGTCGGCGAGCGCGACCAGCACAGACTCGAACACTCGCACCTCCGAGGCGGTCGGCCTCCGCAGGGCGACGAGCCAGAAGGCCAACTCGCCGAAGCCGACCGTGCCCATCAAGTCGTCGGCCACCTCGTGGCCGAGGAGTCTGATGTGGTCGGCGTCGGAGGTGCCCAGTGAGGTGGGGAACTGCTCATCGGTCATGGCGTGGCTCCTGACATGGGTGGGTCGAGGGGCGTTCGCAGCCACGCACGCACCTCGTCGGAGTGCTGGCCGAGGGTCGGCGGTGGGCGGCGGTAGTCAGGTGGTGTGGCCGACAGTCGGAGGGGGCTTCGGATGCTCACGGCCGAGCCCGAGGCGTCGGCCACCTGCACCATCGGATCGAGGCCGATGCGCTCCGCGAATGCGATGCCCTCGTCGATGCCGTTGATGGGAGCGCTGGGGAGCCCGGCCGCCAGTAGGGCGTCGAACCACTCCTGCCGAGTACGGGTGAGCAGCCTGTCGACCAGTAGGGGTCGAAGCTCGTCGCGGTGTGCGACGCGCAGAGTGTTGGTGGCAAAGCGGGGGTCGGCACTGATGTCACCCACACCATCTGACCCCCCGATGCCCAGCACCTCGCACAAGCGCTGAAACTGGGAGTTGTTCGCCGCGATCACCACGAGTTCGCCATCGGCCGTGGGCAGCGGCTCGTACGGGAACACGCTCTGATGCGCATTACCCATGCGGGTGGCCACCTCGCCCGACGCCGCAAATGCCGTGGCGTGGTTCGCCATCGCAGCGAGCGCCGTGCTCATCAGATTCACCTCGACGTGCTGGCCCTCTCCGGTACGTTCGCGGTGGCGCACCGCGGCGAGAATTCCAATGGCAGCGTTCATCCCGCTCATCACGTCGAACAGTGCCACGCCAGCGCGATAGGGCGATCCGTCGGCGTCGCCGGTAAGGCTCATGAGTCCTGACATCGCCTGCACCACGAGGTCGTAACCCGGAATCTCGGCGCCTGCTCCCGAGCCAAACCCGCTGATCGACGCGTAGACGACGCCCGGGTTCACGCGCGCGACCGACTCGTAATCGAGGCCGAACTTCGCCATGCCACCGGGCCTGAAGTTCTCGACCACCACGTCGGCCCGGCGCGCGAGTTCGTGCGCATCGCTCAGGTCGTCGGGGTTGGCCAGATCGAGAATGATCGAACGCTTGTTTCGGTTGACGCCGAGATAGTAGGTGGCGACGCCATCGGCACTCATGGGCGGCGCCCACGACCGTGTGTCGTCGCCACTGGGACTCTCGACCTTGATCACCTCGGCGCCGAGATCGGCCAGGGTCATCGTGCAGTACGGACCGGCCAGCACCCGCGAGAAATCGGCGACGAGCAGGCCGTCGAGCGGGCCAGACGGCGGTGTGGGGCGCTGACCGTCTCCGACCGTTTGAAGCACGGACACGGCACCTCCCACATCTGGACTCCCGACTGACTCGCGAGTGTACGCTTTCCGCACGAGTGTGCGGCTGCCGATCGCTCGGGGACCGCGTGGAAGGATCGCCCCATGACCACCCGTCTCTTCGCCTCAGCCGACGACGCTGCCGCGCGTCTGGCCGCCACGGGCTATCTCACCGATCCCGACCTCGCCACCGTCACCTACCTGGCGGCGGCGCTCGGCAAGCCCCTGCTGCTCGAGGGCCCCGCCGGCACGGGCAAGACCGAACTCGCCAAGGCCGTCGCCTCCGCCACGGGAGCCAGCCTCGTGCGGCTTCAGTGCTATGAGGGCATCGACGAGGCGCGCGCGCTCTACGAGTGGAACTACCGGAAGCAATTGCTGCGGATTCAGTCATCGGCAGCGCCCGGGGCGACTGACTCCGCGTGGGAGTCGATGCGCGACGACATCTTCAGCGAGGAGTTCCTGCTCGCGCGACCCCTGCTCACAGCCATTCGCCGCGACGAGCCCACGGTGCTGCTCATCGATGAGACCGACAAGGCTGACGTCGAGATCGAGGGATTGCTCCTTGAGGTGCTCAGCGACTTCGCCATCACTATTCCCGAGCTCGGAACCATCACGGCGACCCGGCAGCCCTTCGTCGTGCTCACGTCTAATGCGACCCGCGAGCTCTCGGAGGCTCTTCGGCGGCGGTGCCTCTACCACCACGTGGGCTACCCCGACGCGGCGCGCGAGCGCGCCATCGTTCTAGCCCGCGTGCCCGAGGCGACCGAGCATCTGGCCGAGTCGGTGGTACGCAGTATCCGCGTGATGCGCGACCTTGGCCTGCGCAAGCCTCCCAGCGTGGCCGAGACCATCGACTGGACCCGAGCACTTCTGGCCCTCGGGCTGTCCGAGGTCGACGCCGCGGCCCTCGACCGCACGCTGGGTGTGGTCATCAAGCACCAGAGCGACTCCGAGCGGGTTCGCGACCAATTGCAGCTCAACGGAGGAACAGGATGAGCGAGGCCTATCTCGTCGGCGGAGTGCGCACCCCCGTGGGCCGCTACGGCGGTGGGCTCTCATCGGTGCGCGCCGACGACCTCGCCGCACTCGTGGTCGCCGAGGTGGTGGCGCGCACGGGCATCGACCCCGCGCGCATCGACGACGTCATCCTGGGGGCAGCGAACCAGGCGGGCGACGACAACCGCAACGTGGCACGCATGGCGGCGCTGCTCGCCGGACTCCCGGACTCGGTTCCGGGCTACACCGTGAATCGCCTCTGCGCCAGCGGCCTGCAGGCCGTCGCGTCCGCGGCGCAGGCGGTGCGTGCCGGTGAGGCCGCCGTGATCGTCGCCGGCGGTGCCGAGTCGATGACTCGAGCCCCCTGGGTCATGCCCAAGCCATCGGCCGCGTGGGGCAAGCCCGAGCCCCTCGTCGACACCGCGCTCGGCTGGCGGCTGGTGAACCCCCGGTTCCCGGCGCTCGACGGTGGCGATGCCACCCTCAGCCTCGGCGACTGCACCGAAAAGCTGGCACGGCTCGATGGAATCACTCGCGACGACGCCGACGCCTTCGCCCTGCTGTCGCAGCAGCGCGCAGCAGCGGCGTGGGAGAGCGGGGTCTTCGACGCCGAGGTCATGACGGTGACACCGTTGAAGGGCGACCCCATCACCCGCGACGAGACGTTGCGCGACACCACGATCGAGACCCTCGCGAAGCTGCGGCCGGTCTTCGCCCCTGACGGAATCGTCACGGCGGGCAACGCGTCACCCCTCTCCGACGGAGCGTCGGCGCTGGTGGTCGCATCAGAACACGCGGTGGCGGCGCAGTCGCTCGTGCCTCGCGCCCGCGTGGTGGCCACGGTCGTGGCGGGTGTGGCCCCGAGCCTGTTCGGGCTGGGACCCGTGCCCGCCATCGAGAGGCTGCTCGAGCGCACGGGCCTCGCGCTCCACGACATCGACGCCATCGAGATCAACGAGGCGTTTGCCGCCCAGGTGGTGGCATGCGAGAGGAGACTCGGCATCGATCGCAGTCGCCTCAATGCCGACGGCGGGGCGATTGCCCTGGGCCACCCGCTGGGCTCCAGCGGCTCGCGCCTGCTGGTGACCCTCATGGGCCGACTCGAGCGCACGGGCGGGCGGTATGGCATTGCGTCGCTGTGCATCGGCGTCGGCCAGGGAGCTGCCATGCTCATTGAGCGCGTCTGACCGCTCGCGCCCAACATCAGGCGATTTCAGCCACGCTGTCGACGAGTTGACGCAGCGTCGAGACCTCGAAGACGGCGGTGCTGAGCACCGCGTATTCGGAGACACGCGAGTCGCCGGTGTCCCACTCGTCAGCGGGCTCCGGATTGAACCAGTAGAGCCTTCGAGCATCGTGCTGAAGCCTCGCGACCTCGGCGAGGGCAGGCTCGCGGTCGTGCGACCGCGCGTCGCCCACGATGAGCACGGTCGTGCGTGGAGTCACCGCGGTGGGCCACTTTTCGAGAAATCCACCCAGCGCCCCTCGATAGTCGCTGCGGCCATCGCCCACCACCAGGCCGCGACGGTCAAGGAGATGGCGAGGGTCGAGCACACCCGGACTCGACTCCAGAATCTCGGTAATCTCAACGATTCCGTCGACGAAGACAAAGGAGCGGACCCGACTGAACTCCTGATGCACCGCGTGCAGGAGTGCGAGAGTGAAGGGCGCGAACTCGGCCGTAGACCCCGATACGTCGCACAGGACCACGAGCTCGGGACGGGTTGGTCGCCGCCGCCTCAGCGCGGGCGACAGCGGCACTCCACCGGTGCTCATCGACGATCGGATCGTGCGCCGCATGTCAAGCGTCCCGCGACCGCGACGCTTGCGCTGACCCAACCGCGATGCGAGCTGACGCGCCAACGGCCGCAGGGCCAGCCGTAGCGAGGCGAGCTGGTCGGGTCGAGCCCTCAGCAGGTCGATGTCGGCCAGATCGCCCCGACGACTCGGATCGACCGCCGCAGGCCTCACCATCATGCGCTCTGCCACCATGCGCTCGATGAGTTCGCGAATCTCCCGTATCGCGCGCTGTGCCTCGATTCCGGTCATCAGGCGTTCGAGTTCGCTCTGCTCACCTGCGCCAGCGAGGTAGCGGCGATGGATCTCAGCGAGGTCCATTCGGCGGAGTACTCGCTGCGTGTGGTGCTCCACCGAGCGTCCCTGGTCAACGCCGGAGTACTCATCGACGACCGAGTCGAAGTACTCCCTCACGGCCTCGATGTTCCCGTCGCGCAGCTCGTTGACGACGCGATCATTATCGTCGCGGCCTTCGGAATCAGCTCCTGAGATGTCAGGCGGAAGGCCCGGGCGTACGTCCGCACGCGCGGCCGGGAACACAGCGTCGAAGGCGCGGTCGAACTCGCGCAACCGAGCACCATCCTTGACGAGGGCCGAGCGTAGTGACACCCGAACCATCGCGCGCCGATCAACATCGACCGCCGCGAGCGCCCGAGTTGCGTCGAGCACCTCGCCCGTGGAGACGGGAACACCCGCTGCCCTCAGCCGCTCGGCGAGATCAACCACCGCAGCCACCACAGCGGGGGCGAGGGCCGAATGGCTGGACGTGGCGGTCTCCTTCGCTCTACTGTTCGTGGGCGCCGGGGTTCCTCGGCACGACTACCGCTTTCCATCGTGGAGGTCAGGGCGTGGCGATGCAAGGCGGTCACGATGGTGAGGCGCTCCTCGAGCTCGGAATCTCGCTGCACCCCGAGCACGACCTCGCCCGGCATCGGCTCATGACGGTGTTGGCTAGCCGCCTCGGGTACGCCTCGGTTGTTGTTCCCCGCGAGTGCGCCAACGCCGATGCACTCGCCGCCGACCTACGGTCCGTCGCCGCAAACACGACCATCGAAGTCGACGATCCCACCGATGTGCACGTGGTTCGCGCTGCTCACCTCGACGTCATCCGCGTCGCCCGAGCCACCCTTGACGCAGCCGGCGACACTCGACGCGTTGTCGTGGCGGTGCCGGTGGCGATTGGCCGCACCTCGAATGAGGCGGAGGCGCGGGCCTCGCGCGACAGTCGGTTTGTGGGCAATCAGCATCCCGAGGTCAGCGGCATCTTCGGAACCTTCGAGCAGGCGCAGCGACAGGTGATCGAGATCGCCGGGGCTGGCGGCGGGGCGCTGCGCGTGACGCTCGCCGATGACCCCGACATCGCCGACCTGATGGCTCAGGTGCGGGCCCTGGTCGTCGGGCCCACTGCTGTTCTCCATCGACAGGGGCCGTAGGCGGGCCTCAGGGGGTTGGCAACCCCGGAGGGGTGGTGATCGAGCCGTGCGCCAAGTCCTGGTCGATCGACACTGCAGCGCGGCGCAACTGCTCAAGGAACTCCCCCGTGAGCGTCTCGAGCGGTACGCGGGCCGCATGGGCGCTGACATTGACCGCCGCGATCACCGCGCCATCGGCCGCGTGAATCGGCACGGCGACCGAGCGCACCCCCGTTTCGAGCTCCTGGTCCTGGAGAGCCCAGCCCCGCTCACGCACCACCGCAATCTCGGCCCCGATCACGAGGGGGTCGGTGATGGTGCGGTCTGACAGCGGGTGGAACGCCGTCGTCGAGAGGTAGTGCGCGAGAGTCTCCTCGTCGAGCGACGCGAGCAGGACCCTGCCCATCGAGGTGCAGTGCGCCGGAAGCCGGGCCCCCACCGTGAGGCTGATCGTCATGATGCGGTTGGTGGCGGCACGGGCGACGTACACGATGTCGGGCAGGTCGAGTACCGAGGCGCTGCAGGACTCGTGCAGCCGATCGGCGAGATGCTCGAGGTGGTCCTGGGCCACCTTGGCCACCGTCGCCGACGACAGGTACGCAAACCCGAGTTCCAGCACCTTGGGCCGAAGGTAGAACAGTCGTCCGTCGCTGCCGACGTAGCCCAGTGCCTCCAACGTGAGCAGGAACCGCCGGGCAGCCGCCCGGGTGAGCCCGGTCTCCCGCGCCACGTCTGACAGCGTGAGCCGTGGCCGATCTCGCGAAAAAGCCCGGATCACCGCGAGCCCTCGATCGAGTGACTGGACGAACTCAGGCGCGAGGGGGGCAG
>Ga0114966_10001300_pt1 | contig 23222 bp, 19 predicted proteins | sample M_130207_XF_Meta_FD_87029 | JGI IMG/M metagenome (GOLD analysis project Ga0114966, IMG submission 87029) | Freshwater microbial communities from Lake Montjoie, Canada to study carbon cycling - M_130207_XF_MetaG | ecosystem: Environmental > Aquatic > Freshwater > Lake | place: Lake Montjoie... | reverse complement strand
CGTCGGCAACGACGGCAACGTCGGCAACGACGGCAACGTCGGCAACGACGGCAACGTCGGCGACGGGCGGGACGTCGAAAAGGTGGTCCACGTCCGCCGCCGCCGCCGTCTGGCTCTTGCGCCGCATCGTCGAGACGTGTCCTCTGGACTTGAGCTCGTCGAGCTCGCGCTTGATTGACGCCGCCGACGACGCGTCGTCATTGTTGTTGTTGTTCCCCATGGCGGCGAAAACAGTGGACGGACGACCCGAGCCCGGCGTTTTGGCCGCAGCGGCGACACCGCCACCACTGTGTCGGTGGGACCACGACGTCCGTCGAGACGACGAGGCCGAGGCCTCGATCTGGAGCTGGAGTGGCGGCATGTCCAGGGAGGTGGTGTCTTCGGTCGCCGTATTTGTGCTCGTCGTCGTCGTGATGGCGGGTTTGTAAATGTCGACGGCGCGCATGGTCAAAATGTTGGGCGTGTAGAACGCGTCGTCGCCCTGGACGATAAGCGGCGAGAACTCGTGGACGAACCGGCGTTCGATCTCGACGGGGATGTCGGGCGTCTGCTCGGTGAGGCGGTCGAGCTCGGCGCGACAAATCGCGATGAAGTCGCTGCCGCTCATCGTGCGCTCGGTGCGCGGCAGGAGGAGCTCGACGCGGATGTTGCTCGCGAGCTTGCCGTAGCTCAGCGCGGCGACGCGGTTGCCCTCGGACAGCTCGGACACGCGCAGGAACGAGCTGATGGTGCTGATGATGCCGGTGAAGATGTTGATGATGCCGATGCCGATGGGCACGAGCGTGCGGTACGCGGGCGGGAACGACGACTGCGCGAAGTTCATGGTGCCGGTGAGCGACGACAAGATGATGACGGGCAGCGTGAAGCCCATGTGCATGCGCGCGTACTTGAGGTGCGCGGTGTGGTGCATCCACCGGTTGGACGACGCCGTCTCGCCCCATTGCTTCAACAGTTTTTCTTGCTGAGGGTGCCAGTTGGTCGCGGTGCTTGGCGTGACGGTGCGTCGCGGCGAATCGGCGACGGTCGACGACGACGACGACGACGACGACGACGGCGCGGCGGCGGCGGCGGAGAGCGCGATCAGCGCGGGGGAAGGAGGAGTCGGGGCGGTTGATGTAGTAGCAGCAGCGGAAGTTGCAGTTGCCATTTATTTATTATTCTTGAATTTCATCGTCGTCTTGCAAGTGTGTCGCGAGCCGGTACAAGCGCCGCGCCTCGGCGTCCGGGTCGGGGTGTAACGCGTTCGTCTCCAAAAATCTCGCGACCATTTGTATTTTGCGTTCGATGTCTTCTTCGTCCTCGCCGCCGCCATCGTCCTCGCCGTCGCCGCCATCGTCCTCGCCGTCGTCGTCTCCGTCTCCGTCGTCGTCTTCGCTCTCGCTGATGTCTTCCGACGTTTGCATTTGCTTTTGCTTTTGCAGCAGCGTGCTCCCGCCGTCGATGACGATGCGCCCCATACCTCGCGCCACGGACGACAGTCCGGTCGTCGACGCGGCCGTCGCCGTACTACTATTACAGTGCGCGTCGGTGTCGGCGCTCGCAAACACAAAACGCGCGACGTTTCGACGGCGACTGGCGTCCGACCACTCGCGCAGTTGGTTGTAAAACAGCACGGACATGAGTTATTTAAATAATAAAACCTAAAACAAAATGGCGCGGAGTCGTTTTTATTTTACAAGAAGGTATGCGATTTGCGGGCGACGAAGAAAAGACTTAATGTGGGCGAGAACAACAAGTATCGGCGTTGGCGCCGTGGATGTGAATGGCGACAACGGCCTGCTGTCGCGTGTATTCAAACCGTCATAAAACCACCAGACGCCGGACGCTTCGCACTTGTAGTAACACACGTAGTGGTTTCCTCCGACAAAAACAATCACGCCGTAAACGTGTTTTGTCGGCGGATTTCCGGACCAAAGGTAGGTGCACATTTTACGCAAGACGGCCCTGTCTAGATCTTCTTTGTATGCGGTTGGGTTTTCGGAGACAACTTCAAACGCGCTAAAACAAGTTCCCGTCAGCAGTGCCTCAACTAAGTCTCCATGGTACCTTTCTGCGTTTAAAATGAGCGAAAAAACATGAGTGTCCGACGGGACTTCAGGCTGTTCCGCGCCGATTTGAGGGTACACGTTAATCCGGAAAGGCGAGCCGGGGGAAATACCGTTTTCGTTGATCTTATCCACCGTTTCTCTCACGTCGAAAATGCCCGTGAATGGTCCTTGATGGATCAAGGTGCGCAGATTCACGAGCGAGCACGACCGCGACGGCGATGAGAGACGGAGGACGACGTCGTAGAGCGCGGCGGCGAAGGGCGGGGTGCTGTTCTGGACGATCTGGTTGAGCAGCGCGTTGTTGCCCATCAGGATGCAGACGAAAAAACTATCGATGTAGCAACTGTTTCGTTCCCACTTGACGAAGGAGGCACAGGGGGGTGGCGGGATGACGTCTGGCATTGGCATTGGCGGCGGCCGCGGTGGCACCGGTTTACGTTTTGGTTTCGACATCGCTGCTGCCGCTGCCGCCGCCGCTGCGGCGGCGGCCGCTGCGGCCGCTGTGTAATAATACCGGCTACGACTACGACGACTCCGGCTGCGGTGGCGACGAGGCGACGACTTGGTTTTTTTGACACCGCGACTGCGCTTGCGTCGTCGTCGATGTTGACTTTGTTTCATGTTTACGTATTAGATCACACAAACTTAATGTTGGAATTAAGGTCCGTGCTCGTCGTCGCCGTCGGCTCACCGGCGGCGGGCGGAGGCGGGAGGCTCGCCGTCGCCGTCGGCTCCGCGTTGGGGGCTGCTGCTGCTGCGGCAACCACGATGCCGGCGTCCGGCGCGGTGAACACGTTCCCCAGAATGTCGGTGGAAATGCCGGCGATGGTGAAGCCGATGGCGTAGTTGAGCACGACCTTCTGGACGGAGCGCCACATGATGGACTCCTTGGTCTCCGGCGGGATCTGCAGCGTGGGCACGAGGAAGGCGACGCAGAAGAGCAGCGCGTACATGATCATGTAGTTGACGGGCGTGTTGCGCCGACTGCCGAGCAGCAAGCTGCCCATGGCGAAGGCGGCGGAGATGATCATGGTGGTGTCGACGTTGAGGTCGGCCTGCTGGAAGAGCGCGGCCGCGCGGCCCTGCGCGCCCGTCGTCGTGGAAAAGCGCGAGACGTAGTTGAGCTCCGTGAGCCCGAGCACGATGGGCCAGAAGAAGCCGACGAGCAGCTTGGGCTTGGCGAACAGCTGCGACAGCCCGATGGTCGCGTCGAAGATGACGGGCCAGAGCAGGACGCTGCTGGCGAGCACGCCGTTGTAGATGACGCGCATGTCTTCGTCCTGGCGGTCGGCGCTGCCCCGCGGGCTCTTGAGCACCCACACGGTCTGCGCGCTCACGACGAGAAACAGAGCGATGCACAACATGTCGACGAGACCCGCGACGTGCCGCATGATTGTTTTATTCAAATCTATACATTTTTGCGGGTTGATTTATTTTCTGTTGCAGTAAGAAAACAAAGATGTCTCTCCTCCAAGAAACTCACAACCAGTACGCCAGTTTCCCGGACGCCGTGTCGTGCGGGGACCTGCACGTATCCGGTGCCGTTGACGCCCCCGAAGCCAACATTGACGTGCTGAACGCAGGGGCGGTTGTGGCCAACTCTGTCGAAACGACGACGTTGCAGGTCACCACGACTCCTACCGTCAACTACGTGCTCACGTCGGACGCGCTCGGTAACGCGTCGTGGCAGCCAGTGCCCGACCCGCCCGCCAGTTTGAACGCGTACGGCTACGCCGTCGGCCAGAGCACGGCGACGGCGGCAGCAGGAGCTCTGATCAACTTTGACCTCGGTACCGTCGTGAGCAACAGCGGCTTCACCAGCGTTCCTGCGGCCAGTGGCACGTCTTTTGTGATCGGGACCTCTGGCGTGTACGAGTACAGTTTGTACGTCGCGGCGGCCAACGGCGCGGCCTTAACCGAAGCGCTCGAGATCGCCCTCGTGGTGAACGCAACTGGCCCCGCCTTGGCGAACATTTTCAGGAGCGGTCTCGGGGCGGGGGCTACCGACCCCCTCGTCTGCATCGGCCAGGGCCTCATCTCGCTCACGGCCGCGGACGTCGTGAGCGTGCGAAACATCACCAACTCGTCCACCACTGCGATCACCTTCACGAGCGTGCCGTCAGGGGGCGTCGCGGGTGCCAACCGCACGCTGAAGCTCCGACGCATCGCCTAAACGGCGTTAATAAACAAAATAATAAAAATGGTTTTCGATTTATTTTCGTACTACGCGCGACAATCTTCTTGGCGCATGAAAAAAGCTTCGCCGGCGGGCGCGACGGCGTGTTCCAGGTTGCCGAGGGGACGGGAGTTGAGCCGCTCGGCCTTTTGCTCGTAGTAGCCGTACCACACGGTGCCGTCGTCCGGCACTTGCGAGAAGCCCCAGCGCGTGTCGTACATGCCCTCCTTCTTGCTCGTGAGCTTGGTCGTCGCGCCGTAAACTTGCGACCCCGGCTCCAGCCCTTCCGTGCCGCTGATGGAGCCGCTGGGCATCAAAAAGTCCACGAGCGCGCCCTTGCGGCTGCTGAAGCGCGTGCGCGCCGCCGTCGCGGGCGCTTGCGCGGGCACGTCGCCGCCGACGGCCGTCGCGCCGTACGCGTCGCCGCGCGTCGCGGAGCCGCTCTTGGAATTCGCGTGGTCGAGCACTTGGTTGGTGAGCTGCTGCCCGCCGCCGCCGCTGTACGACGAGTACGACGCGGCGAACGTGCCGTTGATCGACGTCGTCTGTCCCGTTTTTTTGGTCATGCTCTCCACGACGGAGCTCGAGGCGACGGACGCGCCGTAGCTCGCGGGCCCGCCGGACGCGCCGTAGTCGTTGCGCCGCGTGGCCTGGCCGCTCTTTTTGGTGACGCTCTCGATGACCGCGCTCTGGGCCGTGGAGGGGCCGGCCGACTCGCTGGCCGAGGCGGACGCCTGGATGCCGCCGCCCACCTGCATGACGTCGAGCGTGAGCGTGCCGGCCACGCCCATGGGCGCGTTGACCGTTTGATTTCGGAGAGACGGCCCGCCGGAGCCGACGCTGCCGCCGCCGCCGCCGTTGTTGAGCGAGAACACGCCGGTGGTGGTCGTGGCGTCGACGTACTGCGTGCCGGCGAAGCCGTTGGGCGCGTCGACCTCGGCCTGGTGCTGCAGCCCGCCGGCGGCGGTCGTGGCGCCGTGCGCGGCGGCGCCGCCGACGACTTGTCCGCCGAGCAGCGCCGTGCCGCGCTCGCCGGTGGACGGTTCGAACTGCGACACGCCGGTGTTGGCGTTGAGGCGCACGAAGCTGGCGGGCGCCATGTACGGCGCGTTGCCCTCGGTGGTGCTGCGCTGCGTGGGGAGGAGGTCGCGGCGGCCGCCGCCGGCGCCGCCGCCCATTTGCGTGTCCATGCTGGCCTGCGTGTTTTGCGTGACTTGCATGCCGCCGCCGTCCATGCGCGTGTTTTCCATGCGCGTGCACGGGAAGCTCGTGAACGTCTGGTCCACTTGGAGCTGCGAGTTGCCGACGGCGACGCGCGCGTCGACGCCGGAGCGGAACGTGGTCTCTCCCCACTTGCCCCTGTTGGTGGGCGGCAGGTAGGGCAGGGGCCGGATCTTGACGTTTTGGTTGCCGTCGAAGTTGGCGGGCACGCCGACGAGCTCGGGGCCGTCGGGGTCGGGGTGTTCGTCGTTGCGCACGAAGCGGTTGGTGCGCTCGAACATCTCGACGTAGCGCGACGGGTCGTACGTGCCGAAGGAGTTGATGCTGCGGTCGTACTGGAGGTGGAAGTCGTCCTCGAGGACTTCGCGCTTGGTCGGCCGCGGCGTGTTGTCGGTCCAGCCGCCCTGCAGGTGCGCGAGCTTGACGTTGCGCGCGGGCGCGGTGAGCGTTTCCTCGTAGTCGGCGTCGGGCGGCGGGAGCGCGGACTCGTACGCGGTGTACTCGACGCCGGTGAGCGGGTTTTTGTACACGCCCACGTTGATCATGGGCACGCCGCTCATGGAGATGAACCCCTGGTCGTAGAGGTCACTGGTGACTTGGGGCGAGGAGACGGCGACGGGTCCGTTCTGCAGCGCGGTGCCGGAGACGACGATGGCGCTGCGTTCGTAGCCGAGGGGCTCGCCGTCGCCGGCGCCGCGGCCCCACCGCGTAAAGTCGGCGATCGACGCTTCCATGTCTTCGCGCACGTGCCGCAGTTCTTTGGACGGGATGTCGACGGAGCAGTAGGGCGGGAAGGCCGCCGCCGCTTCTCCTCCGTGGCCTGCCGGAGCCTGAGCCTGGGGTGCGAGGAAGCCGGCGACGTCGGCGTTGCCGGGGTTGGCGCGAATGATCTGGGCGACTTGGCTGAGCGGCGGCGGGGGGTTGTTGTTGTTGCTGCTGCCGCCCTCGCCGGTGCGCGCGGCGTAGAGGGGCGCGCCGCCGCCGGCTCCGGCTTGTTGGGCGCGCGAGACGAGGCGGGCGGGCGAGCTGATGGTGGGCAGCGGCAGACGCGTGTCGAGGTACTGGATGGGGTTGGTCTTGACGTCGAACACGGGGATGGCGGTTGGTCTGAAGGTGACGCCGCCGCCGTGCCCGTCGTGTCCGTGGTTGGGCGTGGCGGAGAGTTGGCGCAGCTGCGGGTCGTAGTACTCGTTTTCGACGTAGGCGGCGGGCAGCACGGGCGTGTAGTTCCCGAACCCGGGTTCGAACACGAGCCCGCCCCTGTTGCCGCCGTCGTACGCGGCATGGTTGTAAAACACTTGCTCCTCGGTGTTGTTGTTTTCCGGCACGGCGCCCCGTTCAACGGTGACGAGCGCGCGGCCCTTGTTTTCCCGTCGCCGCGGCAATGAAGACTTCCACATTTTACCTTTAAAGCGATATTTTATTTAGCCGTTTTAGTTTATTTTCTTTTTTTTCGTTGGCGCGGTTGTCCGTTCAGGAGCGAATGACTTGGCGGTTGAGGTCGACGTAGCCCGGCTGCTGCTGCCGCTGCACGTTCCCGCGCATGGGCGGCGACGTGGACTTGTTGTGGTGGGGGTGGCTGTATATGCCGTGGTTGGCGTGGTGGTTGTTCATGTGCATGGCGTGCTGCTGCTGCTGCTGCTGCTGTTGATGGGGGTGCATTTTCGAGTGATGCGCGGCGGCGGCGGCGGCGGCGCGCGGGTGCATTTTAGCAGCAGCGTGCGCGGCGGCGGCGGCGCGCGGCGGCATGGCCGACGCCATTTTGTGGTGTGCCTGCTGCTGCTGCTGCGGCGGCAGCGCGGCGGCCGACACGTTGGCGGGGACGATGTTGCCGTACTGCGGCGGGATGCGCGGCGGCATGCCGGCCTCGACCGAGTTGAGGTTGCACAGCGAGGTGTCGAGCATGTAGTCGCCGTCCATCTGCTGGCACCCGTTGGGCATGAGGTCGCCCTCGTCGAGGGACGACCAGTAGGTGGAGTGGGGCTCGTCCACGCCGTAGGTGGTCCGCGGGTCGGAGGAGCGGAAGTACGGCAGCGGGTCGTCCATGAGCGCGCACGCGGTGCTGTTGCCCACGGTCTGGTCGATGTTGGTGTTGTAGCACCCCGACGCGACGGTGTCGCGCGTGCCCATCAGCCGCGGCTGGAACGACAGGTCGGACACGGGCGGCGTGATGTAGTTGTTCTGGTCGACGAAGCGCGCGGGTGCGTAGCGGATGTCCCCCTCGGCGAGCACGACCTGTTCGGCGCTCGGCGCGTAGGAGTTGTAGCTCGCGTCGAGCTGCTTGGACGCGCGCTGGGCGGACGTGGACATGGGGAAGCACGCGCCGCCGCCGGCACTCTGCACCGAGCTCAGATTCGGGCGCGCGGCCGATTCGTTGGCGCGGCCGCAGTCGACGCCGAGCTCCATGGCGGGGTTGAACAAGTAGTAGTTGGCGGCGTCGTACGACTGCTGGTCATGGGACGACAAGCCGAAGTGTGCCTTGGTGCTTGCGTTGTCCGTGGTGTACACCATGTCTTGCTCGGCAAAGTACTGGCCGACGATGGGCGCGGACAGCATGTTGCTCTGCTGGGACGTAAACTGGTACTCGCTGGTCGAAGCGCTCAGGGCCATTTTCGATTTCTCTTTTAATTGTACGCACAGATTTTCTTCGTCGTCTTGTCGCTCGCGTGCGCGCGTGTTAAAATTTATTTGCCGCCCCTCGACCGGCCGGCGGCGGCGGCGGCAACCGTCCGGTGGTCATTTGTTTTTTCTAAATGTGTCTCGCGGCGGATATCTGCGTCTGGATCTTTTCGTTGCTCGGCCTCGCGACTCTTGTCGAGAGCTTTGTGGCCTTGTGCATTTCGCGCATCGCCGACGCGGCCGCGCGCGAAGCCGCCGCCGCCGCCGCGACCGCGCGTGCCCGCGGCAGCAGCAGCAGCGACAGTGAGAGCGATGACGACGACGACGACGTTCGCGCCGTCGAGTGGACGCACGATTCGCTGTTTTCTTTCTACGAGTCACTGGTCAAACGTAATGTGCCGCTGTCGCAGAAACAAAAGCAGCGCGCGCGACTCGAGGAGCTGCTCGACGACCTCAACGGCGAGACGCACTGGTGGCGCCTGATTCGCGACAGCGACCGCAACGGCGACCGCAACAGCGACCGCAATAGCGATGACGAGACGGCGGAGCACTTGCCTCTGCGGACGCGCGGCCGGCTGTACAACTGGGGGATGCGGAGCATGGAGACGCTCGCGCGCCTCATCATCCTCGACGTCTTCCTGCTCGATCACGAGCCGTCGCTCCTCGCCAAAGAACGCTACCTCAACGACGTTTTCATGCCGTCGCTCTTTAAATTCAAAAACGTGTTCGTGCTGCACGGCCACGTGCAAACGCTTCGTCGTCACCGCCGCCATGCCCCTTCGTCCCCTCCTTTTTCCCCTCCTCCATCTCCTCCCGCGTCGCCGTCGTCGTCGTCGTCGTAAATAAAATTAAAAAAAGTTTTCAATATTTATTTGGCAGTCGTAAAGTTGATGCTGTCCTTTGTAATCGAAAACGTGATGGGGTCGGTCGTCGTGTGTGTGAACCAAAGAAACGCGAGGTAGGCATCGGGACCGATTCCGTTTGCTTGAAGGACGGCGCTCTTGACCCCCAGATCTAACTTCGCCGCCGCCGAAGCCGACCTCGTGCAGCGTCCGCTCTTAGTACCCACCGGCCCGCCGGGAAAATCGGCGACGATGGGGTTGGTGTCGATCTTGTCGCCGAGGAAAAAGACTCCCGTCTTGTTAATTACATCAGTGCCCAATCTAGTCATCCTGCTTCCGTTGAGCACGTTTGTGCCCGGGTCAACAATCGGCCCCGGGAACGAATGATTGAACACGCCCGCGTTCCAAGGCCATTGACCGGGAGCCGGGCCATCACCCCAAATGAATGTGCTGTCCAACGCACCGAAAAAGGCGGCTGTGTTCACGAGAGCGCCGGCCAGACACACTTTGTTACCGTCCGCCGACTGAGCGGTGGCGCTGATGTCCCATGTGATCAGGTCGCCGGCCTTCAACTTGCTCGTGTCAACGTAGCCCAGCGAGAGTACACCCGAGCCGTTTGTGACCCCTTGGTCCTTCAACGTCGGGTCGTTCGTGTTGAAGATCAAGCTCGGATTCGTGTACAGCGTCTGGGAGCATGGGAAGTGTTTGTCCTTAATTGACCCCATGTAGTCGGCGACGCAGGCGCCGTCCTTGCACCTGTACCGGGGAACCAAGACGTTGGTGAAGTACAGCGCCGCCACCACTCCCACCGCCGCCACAATCACGCTCACCGCGACGGCGACGCTAACCTTTTTCTTGTGTGTCATGGGCATTTGTTGTTTATTAGAGCGGACATAAAATGTCAGCCGTTTCAGAGACACGTCGTCTCCGCGGCGTTTTCAAAGAGCGTGAAGAGCAAGGAGAAGGAGTGGGGGCGGCCGTTGAACTGCACGGGCGAGCCGTCGGGGTTCTGGAACTCCACCGTGACGCTGTTGATGCGCTGGAAGCCCGCGAACGTCGAGTGCACCATTTGCTCGCTGATCTGGAGGAACGGCGACGTGATGTACAGCTTGGCGAAAATGGGCTTCGTCATCGCGCCGAACGTGTGCGTCTGCGCGTCGCGCGACCCCGTGGGGTTCACGAGCAGCATGATGATGTAGTCGGGCGGCAGCAGGTTGTAGCAAAACGGCGACGTGTACGACGGCGCGACGGGCACGTCTCGGCGCGCGGCGCTGTACGTGGGGAAGGCGCCGGGGTCGAACTGCTGCAGCGTCGCCGAGCTCGGGGGCCACGAGATGGCGGGGAAGCCGAAGTTGGCGGGGCGCGCGTCCGGGTGGCCGAAGAGCAGCTGGAACACGCTGCGCGACGCGTCTTGCAGGTACACGGGGCTCGTTGGCGCGGGCGTACCGAGCGCCTCGTCGACGGTCGCGGCGCCGAGCGCGCTGAAGATCGACACCGTGGGCTGCAGCGTGAGCGTCGCGGGGACCGCGCCCGGCGGCTGGCCGATGCCGCCGGACGCGTCCCACGACGACTGCACCACGACGGTGTACACGTTGGTGGCGGTTCCGTTGAAGCTGTTGCTGTAGAACGTGGCGGTGCTGCCCGTGACGAACGTGGCGGTGCCGGCGGCGTTGTAGCCCGCGCTCTCGTCGAGCGTGAACGTGTTGGCCGCGACGAAGGTCGCGGTCCACGAGCCGTTGATCACGAGGCCGAGCGGCCCCGCGACGCACGCGATCGACACGCTGTCGCCGGTGTTGAGATTGTGCGCGGCGCCCGTGGTGACGAGCGCGACGGACGTGGGGTCGCCGGGCGTCGCGGCCGTCACGTCCGTGACGGTTCCGGCGGCAAAGGGCGCTTGCGCAAAGAGCACGTCGCCGGCGACGAAGCGCAGCGCGATGCCGTCCGACACGCTGCCGCACACGGGCGTCGGCTCCCACACGGCGCTCACGTTGGGCGTGTTGACGCCGTTTTGCGTCTTAAAGTTCACGGCGTCGCCCGTGTCGAAGGTGAAGTGGTTCTGCGTGGCGTCGGCGGACAGGAAGTACGTGTTTGACGGGTAGGGCTGGAGGAGCGGGTCGGTGACGCCGTAGACGGCGGGCATGACGGAGGTGTACGTGCTCGTGCCGCTGTAGTTGACGGGCTCGAAGCCGAGGCGCAGCGCGGTGGCGGCGTTGGCGGCGGTACCGAACACGAGCGTGAACGTGAGCCCGACGTTTTGCGTGAAGGTGAAGGCGCCGGCGTCGGGGTTGAAGGTGACGGCGATGTTGGCGGCGGGCTGGGACATGTAGAAGTTGAGGTAGGCCGCGAGCTGCGTGCCGGTGTAGGAGCCGACGGGGATGACGACGCTCGCGGGCGCGCCGCCGCCGGGCAGCAGGTAGTTGAGCGTGCGCGTGGCCGCGTCGGCGTCGGCGAACAGCAGCGGGTTCATGCGCGTGTTCATCATGGCGACGAGCTGGTCCGGCGTGTAGTTGCCCTGGCGGATGGCGACGCTGCGCACGATGAAGTTGGGCACGGCGGCGTTGGCGGGCGGGTCGAGGCGCGAGAGGCCGAAGCCGAGGTACGACGTGAGCGTTGTCGTGAGCGGCGGGCTCACGAAGCGCAGCGACACGGTTTTCCGCGTGGTGTTGTTGTCGAGGAGGACGCGCGTGGGGCCGGTGGCGATGATGCTGTTCTGCTCGTCGTTGAACCCGAACTGCACGAGCGTCTGGAGCGACTGGACGCTCACGACGCTGCCGGTGAACGGCGTGTAGACGCCGGTGCCGGTGCTGTTGAGGAGCAAGAAGGTGGTGGCGCTGGTGACGACGATGAAGAACGTGCCGTTGGCGCCGGCGTTTCCGGTGACGCCGCTCACGGTGACGTTGTTGTAGTTGTGGAGGCCGTGCGGCGCGGTAGTGGTGATGATGATGGGCGCGGTGTTGGTGGCGTTGGCGACGGTGGCGGTGACGGTGGGCGCGTTCATCTGGTCGGCGAGCGCGACGTTGAGCATGGTGAACAGTTCGACGAGCGTCGGCCGCGGCGCGGAGACGTAGGACGTGGCGACGCCCGGCAGGATGTGTCGGTTGTTGTAGTTTCCGGCGCTCGTGGTGAGCGTGTCCAGGTAGTTGGGCGCGTACTGGAACGAGTTGTCGATGTTGGTGGGGCCGGGGCCGGTGTAGGTCGGCGCGTTGCTCAGCGTGGCGGCGGCGAGCACGGGTCCGGTCTGCGGCGGGAAGGGCGCCATGACGGGGGACATGAGCGACTGGGGGAAGTGCGCGCCGACGATGGACATGTGTTGGCCGATGAGGGGGTAGTACGCGGCGCCGAAGCGCGCGCCCGCGTCGTACTGCGTCACGACGACGTCGTTGGCGTTGAGGCCGCCGGGGATGTAGTCGACGATGGGGTTGAGCGTGGGCGGCACGAGGATGTTGACGGTGTTGGCGACGGCCGTGAGCTCGTTGGTCTTTTTGTTGAGCGTGGTTACGGTCTGTTCAATGAAAACGTAGTTTTGGAGTGGCGGGATGGTGATGGGCTCGATGTAGAGCAGACGCGCGTTTTTGTCAAAGGCGTAGCGGCAGTCGGGCAACTGGAAGGCTCCGAGTTGGATGGACTTGACGCGGTCCAGCGTGCGCCCGAGGTCGATGGTGTACTTGTTGTCGGGCTGGTCGGACGGGCGTGAGCGCGAGTCCACGCTCACGCCGTACACGCTCGTGGCATCGACGCTGTCGAGGCGAGACATTCCGTTTGTTGATGAGGAGAGTAAAAAAAAGACGGAGGATTTTATTTCGTGCTCTTAGTGGGTGTTATGACGCGTGCGTAAATGGAAAACCACTTGCTGGAGCACGAGGGCTGGTCTTTTCGGATGGCGTCCATGTTGGCGTCGAGGTCCGTGGTCCAGGCGTAGCAGTAGTCGGCGTAGAGCACGGCATCGTGTTCGTAGCGCGCGCAGTCTTTGAGCACGACGTCGAGCAGCGCGTACGACGAGGAGGCGGGGATGTCGTGTTTGTTCATGTACTCCAGGACGCGGGGTATGACGCCGCAGACAAAGGGGTCGTGGAGCATGTGTTTGAGCGGCAGCTGTAAGGTGCAGTACGCGCAGTTGACCGCCGAGACGACGAAGGATGCGGAGAAAGGAGGCGGGGACGACGACGAGTCTGCTGCTGCTGCTGCTGCTGCGACGCGGTGACGCCTCTTGAAACCAGCCAGATACGACGCCGTCGCCGGGTTGAAGGTGAACACGGGCATCGCCTGGCTTTCTGCGGCGGCGGTGGCGGTGGACATGAAAAGAATTTGTTTTTATGAGCGCGGTTCTCTTTGCGTACAAAGTGCCCAATCGACGAATGGTTTATTTTTGTACCGCCACGAGTAAATAAATGGGTCGCGTGTTCGTCGTGGACACCGAGACGACGGGGTTTCCGTCGCGGCGGTACCAGCCTCCGTCGTCTTTCCACTTTTGGAACTCGTGTCGCCTCGTCCAGATCGCGTGGCAGATTCACGACGGCGACGACGACGCGACTCCGACGCGCGCCGCACTTGTTGTGAAGCCCGCCGGGTTCGACATCCCCAACGCGCACATCCACGGGATCACGACGGAGTTTGCGTCCGAGCACGGCGTTTCGATCGGCGCGGTGGTGGAGGCGCTCAAGACGGCGCTCGCCGGCGTTTCCGTGATCGTGGCGCACAACGTGGAGTTCGACAACGGCGTGGTGCTGGCGGAGTTGTACCGCCTCGGCGGCGAGGCCGCCGCCGATGTGATTTCTCTGTGGCGCGCCATTCCCAAACAGTGCACCATGCGGATGGCGATGACGACGCCGACGGACAAGTGGTTGAAGCTGAGCGAGCTGCACGCGCGTCTGTTTCCGGACGAGCCGCCGCCGTCGCGCCTGCACCGCGCGGACGTCGACGTCGAGATCTGCGCCACGTGTTATTTTGCGCTCGTTGTAAAAAACAAGATGCTACTAGATAAATAAACAGCGAGAATGTACATGCCTTACAAAAATACGTTTCGGGTGCGAGAGCCCGCGTGCTCGCAGTCGGGCGACCCGTGCGGCGTGGACATGCCGTGCGCGGCCGTGAGCTGCGACGGGTACGCGGGGGACACGGCGGCGTCGCCGATGGCGTGCATGGGCACGCCTTACTTGCGCGCGCGCAACATGGGCGCGTGTTACCCCGCGGTGGCTCGGGTGGGCGACCCGTGCGTCGTCGGCCGCTTCCCTGACTGCAACAACGCGCCGGGCGCGTTCGCGGTGTTTCCGCGCATGGTGTGCCAGCAGTCGCTCGACGTGGACTCGGGGGGCAACACGGCTCCGTCGTTCGCGGCGCCGCTCGTGGGCGCGGGCTTTTGCGTGCCCGTCCGCTCCGCTAAGCGTTTTTAATAAAACATGAAAAGAACGTTTATTGAAGTCCGGGGTCAATCAATTCGAGTCGAGTACTTTTTCGGCGGCGGCGACTGCCGCGGCGGCGGCGGCCGCGTTTTCTTGCGGCGGCGGTAGTTCTTCTCCTTGAGCGTCGTCGCTGGCCGTCGTCGACGCGGGCGGAGTCTTGGGAAGTGGCGGCGGCGACGACGCGGCTGCGGCTGCGGCGGCGGCGGGACACGTGTTGATGGAGTGGCCGGAAGCTCCGCACCCGAGCAGCATCTGCACGCCGTCGTCGTACACGATGCGGACGCAGTACACGTCGTCGGGGCGCCGCAAGTCCGCGGGGCCGTGCGCGAAAAAACACATCGAGCTTTCATGGGAGTCGAACTTGCAGCCATGCGCGCTTTCGTAGTACTTGCACGGCTTGGTCTTGAACTGCCGGCACTCTCGCGTGACGTGTCCGCGCGTCGCGCACCGGAAACAGAACTTTTTGTTGTTGTAAGCTTGCTGCTGCTGCGCCATCATGGCGGCGGCATCGGTCGCCGCCGCGGCGGCGGCGGTGGCGGGTCCGTTGTGCACGCGCGCAAGTCGTTCCCACGACGACGTCGTTCCATGAGGCGACGGAGGGTAATGTTGGTGTTTCCGGCCGCCGCCGCCGCCGTCGCCACGTCCCCCCCGGCCACCGTTGTCGTGCGTCGGCGCGTACAACAGATGCGGCGGCGGCGGCATGGGGGCGTGCGTGCGGTGCGGATTGTTGTAGTTGGGATTCGGCCCGAAATACGGGGCGTGCGGGTGAATGTTGTTATTGTTATTGTAGTTGGGATACATACTGCTGCTGCTGCTGCGGACCACTGGGAATTATGAGAGCAGGGGGAGACAAAGACTGACGCGAGGCGCGTGTTTACTCTACTGCTAAATTCTTTTTTGTGCGGCGCGCACGTTTACGACAAGGCGGAAAGTGAGTGTGTGAACGAAAAGGCCTGCATGAGAGCGAGCGGCGCTTCCAACTGCGACGTGAACGATCGAAGCGTCGCGACGGTGGCGGCGGCGGTGGCGGCGCGCTCGATTCTTTCCATGAAGACGGCGCGCGACGGACACGCGGTGAGGAGCGCGAGGCGCACGGTGGCGCGGACGAGCGGCTTGTGGTGAGGCGCGAGCGCTTGTTCGTACGCGGCGCTGGCCGCTTGCTGCAGCGACAGCGCGGCCGCCGACTCGTCGGTGAGCTTGGCGAGCAAGGCGGTGACGAACTGGAGGAACCAGACGATCCGCGCAAAGGTGCGACACAGCGTCGGGGTTTCCGGTGTCGGGTTGATGTGGGCGTGCCGCTCGATTTCGCTGATCATGAGCAGTCTGAGCGGGAATCCGAGACTGGTGTGCGGTGTTTGGCTTGTCTGTGCTTGGGCGAGCGCGAGGTGGTGCTCGATGATGCCCAGCTTGGAGTTGATGTCTTTGGCGGCGAAGTAGAGCGCCGGTCCCATGAGCGACGTGAGCTTGGTGAGCTCGCGACACACTTTCAACAACGGCGTCGACGGGAAATGGCGACAGGTCTCCTCGTCGTTGAGGACGGCGAGCTGCGCCGTGATGTGTGCAAACGAAAACGTGTTACTGTTGTCATCGGGGGGCATCGTCGTCATCGCGTTTGTTTGTTTACTTTTGTTTGTGTGCGACGGGCAAAAACATATTTTCCAATGATAAAAAGCGCAAGGAACGACGACGCATCGAAATCATGAGCTGCGCGAACATCCAAGTTTTTGACGGGCTCATGGTGCACGTGGTGTTTAACGAGATCGAGCCCCGGGTGGAGACGTTCAGGTCGGACTTTCTCAACGCGCTGGAGCAGCTGCTCCAGAACGCCCGCCCTTTTACACTCTTCGTGGACACGAGCCAGATGAAAAAAGTCCCGCTCAGCGTGTGTCTCGACATTGTGCGTTTCATGAAAGTCAACCGGCCGCTGTGCCGGCAGTACCTCACGGCCAGCGCGGTCGTCGTCAAGAACGAGTTCATCCGCGGGCTGCTGCAGTACGTGTTCACGCTGTCGCCGCCGGTGTCTCCCAACGCGATCGTAAAAACGTCGGACGAGGCGCTTCAGTTCATAGAGAGCCACCGACAAAAATAATAATAAAAATAAACACCACCACGTGTACAAAGATTTTTTTTAGCGACGCGATCGCGTCCGTCATAATTTGGCTGCATGAGCCTCGTCGTCGTCTCGGTCAGCGGCAGCAGCAGCAGCGGCACGCCATCGTCGACGGTGGCGTCGGCGTCGGCGTTGGAGGCAACTGTGGTGTCACCGCCCTCGCCGTCGACTGGTCGTGACTTGTTCACAGAGGAGTTGACGCACCTCACGATGATCGGCTCCATCATTATGGACGCCATCGCGAACAAGGCCGCGTTTCAGAGCATCGCGGGCACGACCGTGTATCGCGACATTATGACTATTTTGCAGAAAGTGCTGCGCGACGACGACAACGGATACAGGCTTTCGACGGGCAAGGCCGCCGCGCTGATGAACCCGGAGAACGCCGTCTCGTTCCCCGACTTGTTCGTCCGTCATCTGAAGGGGACCGTGGCGCGCAGCACGTGGGTGAGTTTCATACGCGAGCACAAGTCGGCCTTTCAGAAAGTGAATGAGCACGTGCAGCTCGTGCGTCGCCAGCGTCGTTTCGGCAGCGTCGACGGGAGCGCGCCGGCGCCGGCGCCGGCACCGAAAGCGAGGCGCGTCGGCGCCAAGTCGTCCGCCGCGGTCGCGATGTTAGAGTCGGCGGCGGCGGCAGAAACCTCCGCGACGCCAGCAGTGGCCGCGACGCCAGCGACGCCAGCGGTGGCACCGGCAGCAGATGTGTTGGAGTGGCGCGCGGTTCAGCGCGACATGGAGGCGCACGTGGTTGCGTTTCAGAACAGGCCGCCGTCGCCACCGCCGCCGCCGCGACCGGTGGCGACGGCGGCGGTGGTGACGATTCCGCGCCGACACGTCGCGGCGGCGGCGGCGACGGGTGACGGCGCGTCGCCGCCGCAGCAGCAGCAGCAGCAGCTGACGCCATCGGAGACGTTGCAGAACGCGACCTTTGCCGTGTCGTGCACGTCCGAGCGCGTGTCTCTCGCGGGCTTGTTTGAGGTCTTTGACACCGACCGCGAGCTCATGCCCTCGACGTACGCACCGCCGTTCGACCGCAACGACCTCTATTTCACAAACGCAGCGGACGCCAGGCGGCTGTTTGCGCTGGACGACGCGGTCGCCAAGGCCGTCGCGGGGCGCGTGAAGCAGGGGCTGCCCGCCGTCGACGCGGCGACGTTTCCGTATTTGTACATTGTGGCGCTGCGGTTCTGCGGCGCACCGGCGGTCGGACTGAAAGAGTGTTCGTACATTACGTGGTGTCTCAAGTCCGACTACGCGTCTTTCCTCAACAGTGTGTTGTCGTCGGACGGCGCCGTGTGCAACGCGGAGATCACGAAACTCGTGCAGGCGTGCACGAGCGCGTTCGGCGCGGAGCACCGCAACAAGCTCTTCACGCTCGACCTCATCGACGACTCCTTCGGCACGATCAATCACCGCTCCATCGCGGTTTTCCTCGCGACGCTCACGGGGTACGTCGACCAGTACGGCGCGCCGAAGACCAAGGGCGGAGTGTGCGCGAACCTCACTCACGTCATACCGCACGGCCGCCATCGCCTCATCTTCGAGTCCGGCTCCCTCGCCGCCTTCCGCATCAATTGGCTGTACGCGCGCAACATGAGCGTCGTCGTCGCGGAGCTCGCGGGCCTGCACGCCTCTCTCGCGCGCTGCGTGGACACGGTGATCACGTTTTACAACCGCTACCACCACCACCTCACGACGTCCGCGCTGTCGCTCGGCTCTTCGTCGGCCGTGACGCGCGCCGCGCACGAGGTGAATTGCCTGTGGGATTTGTTCCAGCACCAGTTCGGGAAGGACGTGCTGGGCCACTTGACAGAGGTCGGCGTCAAGTTTATGATGCTTAAAGAAGTGTGGCGCGAGCGGCGCGAGAGCGTGCACTCGGCGTACGCGACGGCGCAGGTGCACAGTGTGCGCGAGCACGCGGTCATCCCGCTCGCGCTGGTGCAGGCGTACGAGCAGACGCTGGACGACGCGGAGTACCGGCGCGTGCTGAACAGTTACGCGGAGACGACGAAGATGATGCGTGATCTGGTGGCCGTGAAGCAGAAGATGATCGACGCGTGGCCCGAGGTGCACGAGAAACGGCGCGAGCCCGTGGGCATTTTCACGCTGCTGCGGTCGCTGGTCGTGCTGCAACTCTGGGAGCCGTCGTGCGTCGTCATCGCCGACGCGCCGTCGACGGCGGACGCGGCCCGCGACACCACGGCGATGACGAGGCAACACAGCGTGGTGTCGTGGGCGGCGGTCGGCGGCGACGACGACAACGGAGCTGTGTTGTTCCGATGCGAGGAGCTGCAGCGCGTGATTGGCGCCACCGTGGGGCCGCCCAAACACGTTTCGCGGAGAGCCATGCGCCACGCCTACCACCGCGCGCTACGTGAGGACCACCCGGATAAGTGTCCCGACGCCGAGAAAGTTGACGCGACGGTTCGCGTACAGGCCATAAACTTTGCGTACGAGCTTGTCTCCGGGCTCTACGCGGACGACGACAACGAAGACGACAACGAAGACGAAGACGACGACGAGAAGGTGTGACCAATCCGATTCGATCAAAATAAAAATCTTCTTGTTATATGTAAACAAAAACAACAAGTCAAATGCTGCAACGAGAATTTTACTGTGTGGGCTGTGGTCACTTGGTCAACATGCCGGCGGAGCGCATTTGTCTAAAGACGACGCGCAACGGCCGTTACCGCATGAAGGCCACGTGCGTCAAGTGCGGTGGGAAGCTGTCGAGGTTTATTTCAGAGGCCCACTACCGCCAGTGGCTGGCCTCGGGTAAGTTCAAGGCGTGCCGGCTGCGGGGCAGTAAGAGCAAGAGCAAGAGCAAACGCCGCGGCAGCCGCAAGTCGGCCGGGAGCCGCAAGAGCAAGCGCCGCAGCATCGGCCGCAGCCGGGGCCGCAAGAGCCGCAAGTGAGCGTGCGAGGAGGGAGGGCCAACTTTTATCTCCATAAAACAACAAACTGAAAATCTACTCGCGCGCGCTCATGGGTTCCAAGGTGTATTACATGGGTCGTTCGTGGCGCCGCGGTAAAAAATACGTCGTCATCGTGGGTAATCGCGCGGTTCACTTTGGCGACGCGAGCATGCAGGACTTCACGACGCACCACGACGTCCAGCGGCGTCGGAACTATATTTCGCGCCACGCGTCGCGCGAGGACTGGACGCGGAGCGGCGTCGCCACGCCCGGGTTTTGGTCGCGGTGGGTGTTGTGGAACAAACCCACGAAACGAGAAAGCATTCGTTACATCGAGACCAAGTTACACGCCCACATCAGGCCGTTGCCGTGAATTTATTTAACAACGGCACCGCGCCGCACGTGCCGTAACGAAAAAAGAGAGAGACGAACAGCGACCGGCTGACGAGCGCCCTTTCCGCCGGGTCTAAACTGTGGAACGCGTCGACCACGTCAACGTTCACGCCGGTCTGCTCCAGCTTGAACAGCGCGAAGAAAACGAGGAAACCTAACAAGAGGAACACGCCGTCGGGCAGTCGCTCGCCGTCGCGCGCCGCGCGTGCGTGCAGCGCGCGCAGCAGCCGCTCCAGCGTCGCCACGTCGTCCGGGTCGCAGCACAGAGCGTCGCGCACCTCGTCGTCCGTGTACGTGCCGCAGCGCTCCGCGTCGCGACACACGAGCGAGTACATTGTGTTGCGCGTGCGCAGCACCGCGCTGATTGACATGTTCACCGCGTTCGCCAGTCTCTCCATCTGACTCAGCGACAAGACGTGCTGACTCACGAACACAGACGATGATGCGGCGGCGGTGGCAGCGGTTTTTTTACGCGCTGCCACCGCGGCCGCGGCGGCAACAACAACTGGAGAAATTACCATCGGCTGACCGAACGGCGACGACTCTTCTTCTATTACTACCCCTACTTCTTTTTCTACTTTTTTAAAACTACCACGGCTATCGCTGCTGCTGCTGCTGCTGCTACTCTTCGCAACAACGCCACTCTGACGACGACTCGTCGTCGTCAACGTCGCGCGTGTCAATTTTCGAAGCACCCGCGACGGCTGCTGCTGCTGCTGTAGCAGACGCATGCACGCCGTTACCATTTTGTCGTACACGTAGTGAATGAAACAAGTGACGGTGGACGCAAAGATGACGCCGACAACAACCGCAACGCGCGCAAAGCGGTGGTGATAAATTTATTGTGTGTCTTCAGTTTCTTCGTCTAAAAACAGACCAACACGCGCGCGCTTCACGTGGAACGCGACGCGAGCGCGAGCCGGTGCTCCAGCGTCGTGATTTTGTGCTCGTACTCAATCTTCAGCCGCGTTAACTGGTTGTCCATCCCGCGCTGCAACCCCCAAATCTCCTGCTGCTGCTCCCGGCTCAGCTTCTGCAGGTCCTTCAACTGCCCCGTCAAGTCCAGCTTCTGCTCCCGCAGGTGCGACAGCTCCGACTCGGCGCGAATCAGGTGCCCCGACTTGTCCGCGTCCTCGCCGTTCACGCGCGGCCGCTTGCGCGCCGCCGCCGCGCGCTCGTTCGCGTTCGCCGTCCGCTTGCGCTGCTCGCTCAGCTCTTCCTCGGCCTGCAGCGCCCGCCTTTTCCACTCCTCCACCTGCGCCACCCGCTCCTTCTCCAGCTTCAGCCGCTCGTCCCGCCACTCCTCGGCACACTCCGCGCTCGCGCGCTCCCGGTCCTTTAAAAGACGCAAGTTCTGCTCCAGCCGCGCCGACGCGTCGCTCAGGCTCGAACCAAGCCGCTGCTCGTTCTCTTCCATCTGCGCGCGCAGCGCCGCCACCGCGCGCTCGTGCGCCTCCAGCCCGTCGACCTGCTGCGCGCGCACCGTCGCCAACTCCTCGTTCAGAGTGGTGTTCACCGCCGTGAGGTGCGTCGCGCGCGCCAACGCCTCGTCCTTGAGCGTCTCCAGCTGCGCCACCTCCGCCTTGTTGTTCTCCTTCATGGCACGCAGCGTGCGCAACAAGTCTTCTTGGATCTCCTGCGACTCCTTCTTGTGGTCGCTCGCCAACTGCTCCAGCGTCTGCCGCTCCTGCTCCAGCGCCGCGTGCAGGTCCTCCACCTCCGCGCTCAGCTTGTCGCGCTCGAGCGTCACGTCGCTCAGGCACCGCGTCTGGTCGCTCGACGCGGACAGCTCCGACGACAGCTCGTCCACTTCTTCTTTTAGATGCGCCGTCTCCAGCTCCGCCGTCTCCGCCCGCAAGCGCTCGCGCGCGGTCGCCTGCTCCGCGGTCGCGAGCCGCTCCGCCGACTCCGCCGACGCGGCGACCATACTCTCGCTCAAGCCGTCGAGCCGCGCCTGCATCGCCTCCACCTCGGCGCCCTTGTCGACGAGCGCCGACGACGCGCGCGCGAGCTCTTGCCGCAACCCCGCCACTTCGGCGCGTTGTCTCTCCGCCTCGCGTCCCGCTTCTCTCACCTGTTTCTCCAGACTCGCGTGTCGCGCCGACGCCGCGTCCCACACCGCGCTCACCGCGCGCGTCCCCCACTCGCACGTGGCGTACGTGTTGAACACGCGGCTGCAGCACGCCGCCGCGTCGCCATCGCCATCGCGGTCGCGGTAGCGGTCGCGCCACGCCAACAACAAAGACATCAAAGACGCCGCCGCCGTCGTCGCGTCGTCGTCGCCGCCGTCGTCGTCGTCCGTTTTCACCGTAAATTTGAGTAAGAACGTGTCGCGAAGCGCGTCGAACCTCGCGCGCGTGGAAACCAGGCCGCCGTCGCCGTCGCCGCCCAGAGTCGCGAGCGCGTCCGCCACGTGTTCTCCCACGAGGCGCGTAAAGCTTTCTTGCGCGCGGACGCACGCCTTGTGCGCGAGGCGGCCGAGCGTCTCGTCGAGCGCGAGCGTCGCCGTCGCCGCCGCCGACGACGCGGCGGCGGCGCCGTACATGTCGGCACACGCGGCGGTGAAGCGCTGCAGCGTCTGGTCGCGCAGGAGAGAGACGCGCGCCCAGACGACGCCGGGGTGGTGAGGCGCCGCCGCGAGCGCGTCGAGCTGCACGCTGTCGGAGAACTCGAGCACGGCGCGCTGTTCCAACTGCGCGCGCTGCGTGTCGCACACGTACGCCCACGCGTCCTTGAGCACGGGCAGCTGTCCGGCGTTGACGGCGTGGACGTACGACTCGCACAGCATGCCGAACATGGCGCTCGTGACGACGCAGCCCGCCATGTGCATGGGGTGGCTCACGGCCTCGTCCAGAATCTTGGCGCGCAGCCGCGCGGCCTGCTCGACGAACTCCGGACGCAGCTGCGCGTACGGCAGCGCGTCCAGGTTTTGCAGCTGCGCCTCGTCGATGCACGGCCGGAGCAGCGTGAAGCAGTCGCGCCGCGGGAAAAAGTCGCGCAGCGACGCGCGCATCTCGTTTTTGGCGTCACTCGCGCCGTCGCACCGCTGCAGCACTTCTTCCATGTACTCGGTGCTGCCGATGGCGTCGTTGTTGGCGTTGCGCAGCTGCAGCGAAAAGTCGCGGACAACCCACAGGAATTGGCCGCGCGGCGGGGGGGCGTCGGCGTCAACGTCGGCGGCGCTGGCGGCGTCGGCGCGCGTTTTTTGCAGGTGCTCGCTGAGCCGCGTGACCAGGTACAAGTTGTTGAGCGCCTGTTCGTCGATCGTGCCGACGCTGTTGTAGATGAAGTACGTGGAGATGAGCAGGCCGAGCGCGAAGATGCGCGTGTCGTGCGTGGCGTCGGCCGTGGGCGCGCCGATGCCCTCCGTGTCCACGACGAACACGTTGACGCCGCGGACGCGCAGCGGCTTGCTCCACATCCAGATGCCCTTGGTGCACGCCCGCGTCGTCGGGCCCACGGTGAACCCCGGCCGCGCCGGCGACGCCGCCGGTGCCGG
>Ga0114966_10001299_pt1 | contig 23225 bp, 20 predicted proteins | sample M_130207_XF_Meta_FD_87029 | JGI IMG/M metagenome (GOLD analysis project Ga0114966, IMG submission 87029) | Freshwater microbial communities from Lake Montjoie, Canada to study carbon cycling - M_130207_XF_MetaG | ecosystem: Environmental > Aquatic > Freshwater > Lake | place: Lake Montjoie... | reverse complement strand
GACTCAAGGGGTTGAACTGAATTTTCCTTACAAGATTTTCTAATGGGCCTTTCGGTTGTAAATTAATAGTAATAATATTTTTATAACATTGACATTTTTTATCTAAATATGGTTGACTATAAAGTGCGTATGTTGTAGCGTTATAATTCATTTATAAATATATATTTATTTTATAATTATTTTATTTGTTTAATATATAAAATGGATATGATTAATGTAACATTTTTATTATTTAGATACGGACCAATTCAGGATGAAGACGGAAATTATGAAGGAGGAGCAAATGATTTGGAACAGCTTTTACAATCAACACAACCGGTTCCAAGTAGTTATATTTTAAGTCAAGTTTATGATACTATTAATCAATATACACAATCAGAAAAGGACGCGAGGCTATTATCATGTACTAATGGTGGTTATTATTTAAGTACAAACAGAGACGGAATTAATCCAGATGAAGATATTGATATAAGTGCGCATATTAATGACCCCACAGCAACTTTTGGTTACATGAGTGAAAACTTAGGCAACCCTGAAACTGTTTTTATTAAAATTTTATTGACACATTGTCAGCGAAGAACACCCCAACCATATAGAGATCCTATGTACGATTTTGTTAGACCATTTACACCTGAATATATTGAAGGAGTTCCGTCGACACCACCTTTGTCGAGATCATCTTCATTATCTTCTCAAGATTCTCTTGGTTCTGAATATTCTATTGGTTCTCAAATTTCTTATGATTCTCAAGCTTCTAGTCCGCATTCATATAATACAAGATATCAATCTCGCCAAAATAGTTGGGGTGGAAAATCCAGAAAATCGAAAAAATCAAAAAAATCGAAAAAATCCAGAAAACACAGAAAACGTTAATTTCAAAAAATTTTAATTTAATTTTTTAAAATTAAATAAAAAAATTGAATTAAAAAGCATTCAAAAAATAAAATACACAAACTAATTACACACTCAAACATGACAAATGGAACTTCTACACATTCTTGCGCTAATGATAAACAACAATCAACCTCCAGTATTGGAAATATGGATTTACTACATATTCCTGACAATATTAATACAAATATTATTGACAATGAAGAAAGACGACTCTCTCAAGATGATGATTGCGAGTCCCCTCGAAGTAATAATGATTCAATAAATGTTAGCATTTTCCGTTATAAATTTACAGACGATTTCACAAATGAAATGTACAAGTTTTCAAAGGTTCACCAATATGATCACCGAAAGGACTTCAAGGAAGCGTGGAACGTCTGGGTCGAAGAAAATAACGACATTGTAACAGATGAAATCAAAAGATTAAATGACATGGGTTATGATGGAGATATTTTAGATAAGATGTTCAAGAGCGCACGATATTATTTTAGAAAGAAGAGCACTGAAAAAAGTGAACCACAGGCTCGCCGGACTTATATCGGCACACAAAAGGAATTATTAGAGGCAATGGATGAGCATATTATGGTTAATATTGTGAAGCCAGACTACAAACCATCAAATGCTTTTAATGAGTTTTGCCAAGAAAATATTAAACTGCTTCAAGAAGAAGTGTCAAGACTCTGCAAAAGCGGTTTGACAGATAAAAATGAGATTAAAAGCAAGGTGAAAAAAACCTATAAAAACCGCTACTTCATTATTTCAAAAAACAATTAAATTAAATTAAATTAAATAAAAGAAAACTTAACTTAGTGAAACGTCTGTTGTATTGAATGGCATTATATTATCATATAGTGTGTTTATTTGTAGGCAAAACGCAAAATCAGTGTATTTAAGATCAATTATTTCGCCTTCAGGGCCTAACATTTTAATTGTTATTTTTTTTAAATTAATTGGAGCTAAATAATTACGCGTTTTATATATAAAATTCGCATTATTATCAAAACTAGAAACATATTTAGGTGTTGTAATTGGTAAAATCGCAATAATATTTTTACTTATAAATCCAGTAGGCAGAACACCTATTGTGTTTGGATATTGATAATCAGTATAATCATTTAACTCAAAATAATAATAATCTTGAAAATTATCAACAAATACAGATTCAGATTGGTATGATTTCAATCCAATATATTCTGGATGTCTATACCCAATTAAATACCCCATTGTATTAATTAAATCGGATGGTCTAATCTTTGCTTTAACATCTATATCATCTGGATTTGTATTTTTATCTAAATCAAATAAGCAACTATTTGGAAAATATAAGCTTCTATCTTTTTTAATTATATTCATAGTAAATGTGTATGTTGAATTAGCTATTATTACGTTACGCTTATGTGGGTAAATAGTGACCGTAAATCTGTTTGGCCAGCTTCCTAATAATTGTATATTAATAGCTTTTTCTAATTCAACAATTAATTCTTCTAATGTATAATTACCAGCAGGCAAATTTACAATTCCTCCAAGGTTAGTTACATCTTCACGAATAAATATTTCATTTGTTCTTTTAGTATCTGAAAAAGTAGTGGATACATTGGGAACTTGTATTCCGGAGAGACTAATAGATACAACATTTTTAATTGTAAATGGCATTGTAAAAGAACAGTAATTTGGTCGTGTATTAAAAAAATCATCTCTAAATTGCGTATTAAAAATATAATTTGTTGTTGTAGTATGATTATTATATGCGTTGGTAGAATCAGATAGTATTTTTTGTCTTTGTAATACGGGATGTGATGCTAATGGGTTAATAATTTTACCGACATTATCTACCGGTGTATTTTTCTCATCTTTTTTATCAGTTGTTTTAATATTTTTTTTTATTATTCTGTCATTGTCGTCGTTTTTGACATTTATTAAAAGTTCTTGTGCTTTTTGTATGAATTCAATTAGCTCGTATTTGTATTTAGAACTACTATTAGAGCTGACAACACTTAGAGTCATTTCTTTTGCCTTTTTATCTAAATCTTTAAAATCATAGTTATTATGTAATCTAAAGAAACTGATTAAATTATCTGTAGAATAATTATCTATATTGAAGTCGAAATTTTCACTCATTGTTTATAATAATATAATATTGGTTTTAAAAAATGGCTACTTATAATAAAAATAAAAAAAAATAAAAATAATATAAAATAAAATGTCGAAATATTTATGGGTTAAGTTAAAGATTCTAAACTTAACAAACTAATTTATCCATATCATCTAAATATTCATCATCTACAACAAATATTCCATTTCCTCTATATTTTTTGTAAAAATTGGCCCAGTTTATATCATGTGTTTGCTTTATTTCTAGGCAATTATTTTGAATACTTAGTTTTTGTTCATCTGGTTCATAACCGTAGTTGTCATAAAACGCTTGTAGGTCGTCTTCGTCTTCAAAATCTACGGATTTATTTTCATTATCTACGACACCATTAAACTCGCATATTCTAGAAGCCCATAAAGGCGATTGTGACGCATAATAGAGCCAGTTGTAATAATAAGCTTCTTTAATATTAAGTGTATCTCTTTTAAGTTTAAACAAACTGAGCCAGTTTGCCGAATCAATTGCATACAAATATGCGTTTTGCAGTATTTTACGCGCTACAAGTTTTTCTCTCTTTGCTTCTTTTAAATGAGACAAATCTACTTCAATTGTCTCGTATAATACAACATCTTCGTCATTTACTACAACATACAAATTTTTGCCTTTTTTTAGATTTTGTAATTCGGTATAGAAGCGAAATATGTATGATAAAATTATGGTTTTCGGGTCACTTAGGGTCTTTACTTTGTTAAACAAAGTTACTATTTTGGATTTATCCTTATCTTTATTAAAATGTTCTATGATTGTATTCAATGTTTCGTTTAGATTTCTCTCTTCAATTCTTTCTAAAATGTAAGATGATGTGTTAACATGGTTTCCTATTAATAATAGTTGATGTATTTCTTCTTTAACGTTATCAATCTCAAAATTTTGTATTATTTGTTTTGCCATAAATACGTCTAAATTATACGGTCTAATCAGGAAACTATTCAGTATATTAGCAATATTTTTAACATCCATAAAATTGCTTATATTGTTTTTCTTTAGTAAATATACCTCGAACGCAGGGTTCAAACTCGAATAAAATTCATAATACGTTTTCCATATAAGATCAACTAATTCTTGTTTGTATCCAGAATAATATAGTTCATAAGCCCAGAATAATACTTCTTCACTGTTATTTAAGAGAGAAAGCATAAAAGCAATTTTTACTTCTTCTAATTCGTATAAATAACGGGTAAATTTAAACGACATTTTATAAGGTTAATAAGTTTTTTATATACTTTTATTTTTAATTTTTTTTATTCAATTTTAAAATTAATTTATAATTTATTATCTGTATTTATAGTATAATATGACAGCTTGGAACGATTTTGTTAAAAAAATATACCACGAGGGACATGATAAAGACCCTAATTATATGTTTAAACACGCCTTGAAAGATGCTAGTAAGCGTAAAAGTGAGATGGGATCATCAACTGCTTCTGGTGTTAAATCAAAGAAACAGGGTAAAAAATCAAAGAAATCAAATAAATCAAAGAAAAACAGAAAATCAAGGAAAAACAGAAAATAAATGAATAAATAAAATACATTTTATATTTTATTTATGACTAATTAATAACAAATATACTTAATTATTGTAAGTAATTTTAACACTTTTATTAGAATAATTTTTTAAAAATTTAGAGTTGTTATTACCACTTGTCAAAATATTAAAATTTATTATTAAGTCTTGATTAATACGAATATCCGAAAAATCTGAATTTAATGAAACTCTTAATTCATAAGAATTTTTCGGTGTTAAAAAATAAATGCCTTTGGGGTTTAAATCAAATTTGGTAAATCCGCCTTCTATTAATTGAAAAATTGTAAATCTTCTATCTAGATTTTTACGCAGATTGTATACATATTCTTTTGTAAATCCAAGTTTAAGTAAACTAGCCACAGTTATCGAATCATCATATAAAAAAATATCAATACCGGCTTCTTGTAATAATGTGTAATAACCATCCTCTATAAAGTCATTAATTGTAATACCACCTTCTAATAATTGTTGTATTGAAAAAGGGAACGCCAATAAAGTTGATAACGGAACACCATAATCATAAATTTGTTTCAACGAAATATTGTTGGCTATTAATTGTATGAATGTAATATTATTATCAAGTAATGTAAAAATAGATATACCACCATCTAGTAATTGCTGTAATGAAAAATATAATAATAATGTTGAAATTGATACACCATCATCATTCATTCTTTTTAATGATATACCTTTGCCTAATAAATATTGTGTTGAAAAATTATACGGTGGATCTAATAAATCTAAAATTGTTATAATATTATTATTAATTAATAAATTAATATCGACATTATAAGTTTGTATCAATTCTTTAACAGTAAATTTTCCATCTACACCATTATTTGTAGTAATTAATTCATCAATTCTATAAATATCTAATAAAGTTTTAATTGTTATACCATTATTAATTAAACGTTTGAAGGTTACTCCATTATTTACTAAAAAAGGAATTGTATAATTATTATCAATAAAATTTTGTATAGTTAACCCATTATTTGCGTTTAATAATTGTAGAACATTATAATTAAGTAACAAAGTTGCTATAGAAACACCATTATTAAATAATTGTTGAAAATTTATAGTACCATTTATATCATTTATTAATTCTTCAATAGTAAAACCGCCATCTGTGCTATTATTTGGGTAAAGTAAATCATTTATTGTAATTCCTATTTCAAAAAATTCAGGAAATGTAACCCCATTCCCATTATTATATAAATCTCTATATGTTAATCCTCCATCGATTCTGTTATTTGTCGTTATAAGTTGTGTTAATAGGAATTCTGTTTTTAGTTGAGTAACAGTTATATTATTTTGTATTAGTTCTACGAATGATATGCCTCTATCATGTAAATATGTAAGTGAAAAACTTGGAACGTTATTTAAGAAATCTTGTACTAAAAATTTGCCATCTTCACCAAGATTGGTAGTTAATAATTGTCTGACTCTTAATTTTCCATCTAAACCATTATTAGAAGTTATTAAATTATTTAAATTGTAATATGTTCTTAAAGTTGAAACAGATATACCACCAGATAGTAAAATTTGAAATGTGGCACCGTATAATAATAATTCAGGAATTGATAATTTTCCGTCTAGACCATTATTAGAAGTTAACAAATCTGTTATTGTAAAACTATTTGGTAACCCTAATAAAACTGGAACAGTTACACCATCTTCAACTAATCTTTTAAAAGATACACCAAATGATATCAATTCACGAATTGTAAATTTTCCATCGTCACCATTATTAGTTGTTATTATTTGCGTTGCGTTATAAATATTTAATAATGTATTAATTGTTACTCCATTGTAATATAAATATCTAAATTTAACATTATTATTAACTAAATATTCAATTGTATACTGACTAGTAAAAAAATCGGTTATTTTTAATTTTCCATCTTCGCCATTATTAGAAGTTAATAAATCAACAACATTGTAATTATTTGGAAGATTTAATATATTTTTTACACTTAATAAAGTATCAATGGTTACTCCATTATCATACAAATATCTAAATGTAATTAAATTTTGAATCAAAAAATATACATCATAATCACTATCTACAACATAGTTACTATCTAAAAAATTTTGTACTGTTAATTTTGTACTGTTTTCTGGTGTATTTAACAAATAAACAACAGTGTAATGTTTCAATAAATCTCTAATAGGTACACCATTATCATATAAATACTTAATAGCTACATCACCATTAACAAAATCTGGTATAGCAAGTTTCCTATCTACTTTATTATTTGAAGTTAATAAATCTTGAACGATGTACGTAAAATTATTTGTTGGTGGATTTGGTATACCTAATAAAGTGAGAATAAAACTATTTGGGTGTTGTTGTAATAACCGTGTTAATGTATAACTCGGTATAGAACTCAATAAAAATGATAATTTAAACCCGGAATCATACAACATTTTTTCAGCAGAATAATTATAAGTAACATAGTAGTTATAAATTTCTAAAATACTATATCCACTATTGTATAATTGATACGCTGAATAAATAGCAATTATTTGTTGTATAAAATAATTAGTTTGAAACCATGATCTATTAAATATTGGTACATTTGTTGAATTCAGTATGTCAGAATCAGTAAAGTTATACGGTGCTGTTTTTAATGTTGAAACAGACAACCCATATATCAATAAATCATTTACATTATAATTTATGTTTGTATTTGTAACACCAATTGTATTTTTCAATAAATTATATTTTTTATTATAATCATCAATGGAATATACATAATTTAAATTATTATCAAATAATATTTGTATAGTATTATTTTGTAAAGTATTATTATTTTTTACAAAATTTACATAAACATATGATGAAGTTATTGTTCCATTTCCTAATTGACCATTATCATATTTACCAATAGCATATGTATTTTTACTATTTGTTAAAAATAAAGAAAAATAACTACCTGTATTTATTTGCGTTATATTTGTTAAATTAGTATTTGAATTTACTACAACTGATACAGGTATTTTCTTATCATTAGATGTTCCATCACCCAATTGTCTATAATTATTGTAACCACACGCATATACAGTTCCATCTGTTTTTAAAAATATTGATTGTGAAAACCCTGCGCTAACTTGTATAATATTTGTTAAATCTATAACGTTAACTGGTACTGAACGTGGATTTGTTGTGTTATCACCTAGTTGACCATAATTATTTAAACCACATGATAAAACAGTACCATCGTTTTTTACAAACAATGAATGATAATAACCCGCACTAAATTGTATAATATTTGTTAAACTAGTAATAAGAATGGCATAAAGAGACGTGGTAGTTGTTCCATTTCCTAATTCACCACGTAAATTATAACCACACGCATATACAGTTCCATCGTTTTTTAAAAATAATGAATGTGAATACCCAGCACTAACTTGTATAATATTTGATAAATCAGTATTTATGTTAATTTTTACTTTAACTGGATAAACTGGTGTTTGTGATGAACCATAACCTAATTGACCATTACTACTATTTCCAATAGCATAAACATAACCATCATTTGACAAAAATAATGTATGTACTCTACCGGCACTAACTTGTATTATATTTGTTAAATCAGAACTTATGTTACTTTTAACTAAAACTGGATTTACTCGTGATAATGTAGTTCTGTCACCTAATTGACGATAAGTATTAAAACCAGAAGCATATACTTTTCCGTTGTTTGATAAATATACTGTATGTGATTCACCAACACTTACTTGAACAATATTTGATAAATCAGTAATTACATTATTTATGTTAATTTTAACTGGTACTGGATAGTATCGCGTTGTATTCGTTCCGTCACCTAATTGACCATAAGTATTTAAACCAGAAGCATACACAGTTCCATTATTCATTAAAAATACTGAATGATTATTTGTGTATCCTAAAACAAAATTATAGGTTTTAATATTTTCAGTAAAATATAAACCAATCAAATTTTCATTATTTGATTCCAATATCCAGTTACCATCTAATTCCAAATTTCCTGTATTATCATTGGATGAATTGATGTTTATTCCTATTTCATTTTGAATTTGTTGAATTACAAAATTCCAGTTTATATTGCTGTGTATATTACAACCCATTAAATCAATATTAGAAGCTAATAAGACATTTTTAAAATAAGAAAATAATTGTTTAAATTGGACCCATGAATCTAAACTATTATCTATTTCTTCGACGTTTTGTAATACAGATTTTTCAAAAGAGTTAGTTAATTGATACGAATCTAAATCATAATTTTCTTGAAAAATTCCTACATTATTGTATGTTGTATTGTTTCCAATTTTACCAATTATAGTATCATATGTATCATTATCATAATCAATAATAATATGAATTGTATTATCATTTAAAGATTCTATAACTGTTGATGTATCATTTACACGATTGTCAATTAATAGTAGAGTTTTCATATTTATATTATATAAATATGAATATAAATAAATAAACAAACAAATATAATTCGAACTAGATTTAATGAGATTGCTTATTTATTTCTTCAAAATATCAAATAAAACTGCTAGTTTTTCATTTGTTATTTGTTTTACAAAATTCCATTCAGTAAATTGTGTATATAATAGTTCATAGTTTATTCTTGTTTTTTCTATAGGTTCTCTTTTAGTAGGATCTGGACATACATTTTTGGTAAGCATAATTGTCATTTTACTTATAAAATTGTCTTTAAGAGAGAAAACTCGTGTCATATTACCGAATAAATGCAAATACAAAATACTAAGTGAATAATTATCCCACGTATCGATATACTGTAAAATATCTTCAATAATACTAATTTTGGGTTGATTAATATATCTTTTTAGAAATTCCACACAATTTAAAAAATAGGATTCTTTGTAATTCTTAGAAAAAAGCGTTAAAATACTCATATTATCTACAAAATTTCGGCTTATTAGTTCAACGCTATTATAAGACAATGTATTTTCGTCGTTTTGAATTAAATAGAAAATAACGTGTATTTCTAATGGTTTATAAGTATAATCGTCGATTTTATCTAAAATTTTCACTAAATATGACGGATGGAGCTCTTCTTTTATTAAAGACAAATCAAAGTTTTTCAATATAGGTTTATGATTTTTATCAAAAACTATGTTTTTTAATGAAAAATTAAAATAACATATATTATTTTCCTGTAATTTTAAAAAACTGTTTAGTAAATGTTCATACGATTCTATAACATGAGAGACGATTAATGCTGGATTTGGCAGATTAAATAAAAAAGTATTAAAAGTAATGAAATTATCGCTATTATAGTGTAATAATATGTGTTTTTGACTATTTTCAGCATCTAATATATCATAATAGTCTAATATTTTTTGACTTAATTGCCCTACCTTTAAAGTGCTATAACCTTTTAAAACATCATAGTATTGCGTAAAATATAAGTTTTGTTTGATTTTTTTGCTGATTTTAATATTATTTACACAATAAAAATCGTATACGCATATATAATTTCTATTTTTTTTAGTAGGTTCTTTTTTTTCGGTTTCTTCATTTTCTTCATTTTCTTCATTTTCTTCATTTTCTTCATTTTCTTCTATATTTATTTCTTTTTCTAATAATTCAACATGTATATCCATATTTCATTATTATATTATTACTTTTAATTTATTATAATCTTTTTATTTATTTATTATAAATTAAAAAAATTGAAATATAAAATAATTATATTGATTATATCATAATATTATAAGAAAATGGTAAAAAATCTCACTGGTGGAAACAAATCTAAGGGCATGGCCCGAAAGAATGCAAATGGTGGTAAAGAAAAGACCACACGCATATCAGAAGATGAATTTGAAATGTATGCTATTGTGGAAAAATATCACGGAAATAAAATGTGCGATGTATTATGTTTGGATGGTGAAAGCAGATTATGTCATATTAGAGGAAAATTTAGTGGAAAAGGTAAGCGAGATAATACTGTGGCAAAAAATACGTGGGTTCTAGTAGGTATAAGAGATTATGAAACGATTAAAGACGGTAAGAAGCCCAATTGTGATTTATTAGAAGTTTATAATGATAAGGAAAAAGAAACATTAAAGTCCACTGTTAAAGCTCAATGGTCAGTATTTACTAAGATAGAAACGAGCAATTCATTTAATGAAGAAGAACAACAAGAAACCTTCTTTCAATTTATGGATAAGACAACTGAGGATCATTTGAAACTAATGAAGGCTAGTTTAGAAATTGATAAAACAACTTCTACAACAGTAGAGAAAGAGGAGGAAGAAGAAGATTGGATTGATGTGAATGATATTTAAATATTTATTTATTGAAATTAAAAATAAATATAAAATAAATATAAAATAAATATAAAATAAATATAAAATAAATAATTATTTTATATATAAGGATTCTCAAATGGCAGTATATTTTTAATAAAATGATTTAAAGTTTAGAATGTATATAATATATTAAACTATATACATTTATAAAATGAGCAAAAATATTTTTAAAACTGCTGCTACTACTAAAAATAGTAGCAATAAGGTCGGTAACAATAATAGTCGGTTTAGTTCTTTAAAAGATGAATTGAATGAACAACCCGTTGAACATATTGTTACACCTAAAAAAGAGAAAACAGTGAAAGAGAAAAGTAGATTCAATTTTGATGATGATGAGGTAAATGTTTTTACATCGGTTGAAATTACTCAAGATGATGTAAAAGATATAAGAGATTCAAGAGATACAAGAATAGCACAAAACAAGACATATTCTTCTTCGTATAATTCATTTACTACATTAAAACCACCTGTAATAAAACCAGTAGAATTTGTTCCGTTTGTTTATAATGAAGAATTATTTCCCGAATTACCACTTAAAACAAGTAACGAAGTAAAACCCGAAAAAATATCTTTTGCTGATAAATTAAAGTTAAAGCAACCAGAAGTCAAGAGTGAAAATATGGATATAAAGGTAGAAAAAACCACTTTAGTCGAAAAATTAAAGTCAAGATACAAGGAAGATAATGAAGAAAATAAACGCAAACAAGAGGAGAAAAGAATCCAAGAAGACAAAAATTATGTCAAACCAGGATGGGTTTACTTTAGAAAAGATCCTAATACAAAAAAATGGCATAATTATTACGGTGATAACGCACGTATTATAGTAAGAGAAAAAACGTTAAATGAACACATGAATTATTGGATAGATGGTGTAGTAGATAGATATTTAACTAGAAAAGAAATGTTAGAAAATGTTTATGGTATAACGGATGATTACAGTCCACCAGAAGAAAATAATATTGAATATTTTGATATGTTAGATGAAAAAGCAGAACAAGAAAGGGCAAAGGAAGAAGAAGAAATCATAAACAAATATTTAAATGATAATGAGGAGGATGAAGAGGAGGATGATTCCTATAGTAATGATTACTGGAAAAAAAGATAATACTTTAAATACACTATTAGTTATAATTAAAAATGTATTATATGATACAAATATAATACATTATGGTTGAAAATTTAGACAATGACTGGATAAAAGATTTTGAAAAAACCTTTAAATTATATGAAGATTTTTATAAAGATGACGTATATTATACAAATATACATTATATTTACATAAACAAACATAATAATATTGAAAAAATCAGTGAAGATAGATTTTTATTTAATACCCCAAATTTAATTTCAAGAGAAGAAATCCTTAGAATACTTAAGAAAAATATGTGCTATAATAATAAACAATATACAATACTATCCATATTGAAATTTGTTGTAAATCTAGAACCAGATGAAATAAAAGACTTTCTTAAAAATAATAGTAATAATAGTAGTAATATTAGTAATTATGACACATTTTTACAAACTATTAAAAATATTGATACTATACATTTTGAAAGATCAATCAATATGTTTCACGATTTGAACGACTTATTCTTTATTTTTTATGAAAAAACTCCTTCAAATACTAACAACGTTACAAAAAAAATTTATTTAAGAAATAGTGTAAAAATAAATGATAATGAAAATAATGTAACTAATTTAAATAATGTAAGTAATTTAACTGAAAGAAATATAAAAAAACACACTAAAACAATAAAAAATAATATTATTTTTAATTAAATTAGCTTTGTTTTATTTTAAAATTAAATAAAACTTTAATTATACACATATTATATAATTAAATGAATTTTGGTAGTTTGAGTAAAGCAAGAGGAAATGAATTACAAACTCAATTGAAAACATATGGTGTTGACCCAGCTGCTGGAAATCCAATCAATCAATTTTGGAAATTATCAATGGATATGTTATCTACTTCATTAGAACAATGCGCTTCCTCTGTAGTAAGTAGTTTAGAAACTATTGGTGGTGCAACAATGAACGATGATGAAAAAAAAGCCAAAATAGAAATGTTTAAAGCGGCTGTTGCAACTATATCATGGGATGATAATGACATAACATTATCACCTACTCAATTCTACAACAAATTTTTCGCATATTGTTTATCTGCTGGAGCACTCTCAAATGGAAAAGAAAAAACAGGCTGGCGAGATATATTTGAAAGAGTAGGAGCGGTTGAACAATGTTATGTGGCGCAACAAAGAATAAATGAATTTCTTAATTGGAATGAATGCTATATTTGTGGAACAACAATCTATGATAAAAATAACCCACATCCAGTACAAGGTATTATTCATGATACACGTGAATGTGAGCATATATTACCGGCTTTTACTTCTTTAGGATACAAAGGACTTATACAATCATCTAATTTAAAACAAATTTTAAGCGATAGCGAGACTCTTTATTTTAAATATGAATACGCAAACGCTCATAGATGTTGTAATCAAATTAAATCTGAAGATAAATGGATTATTTATGATTCCTCAACAAAAACCTACGTGATAGATCAAGAAACCTTAGCAAAAACCTTGACAGGTATACAGAGTTCAAATCTATATGATTGTTCAAGTGTTATAAAGGAGGGAGATTTTATAAATAATAGAGGGTCTAGTATAATTGATTCTTTTTTAAATCCAATAAGCACTATAATTAATCAAGAAAAAACAGAATATGGTGATTTATATGATATAAAAATTCGTATTAATCAAATTGCCGGGTTGAATAAAACTGCTGAACAAATAGCATATGCTATACTTACTGGAACAGGTCAGCCAACGCCACCTAAAATTAAAACATTGAACATTGACGATGCAGTTAAACAAATTAAAAAACAATTTACTAATGATGAATTACTTATTTTGTTTTCTGAGGTGTACAACGATTTATTTTCAAAAGTAGGATTAGAATCAGCATCCGGAAAAATTAAAAGGAATCAAAGCGCCGCGATAAGAAGTGTTTATTCTGATCAATATACAAACCTAGGGTATAATGTAGAACAACAAATAATAGCGAGTTTAAGAGAATCTGGTATGATAGAAATAGATGAATCAGAATTATTGGAAACAACTGGTAATCAAGTAGCCAAACTAAAACAACAATTTAGAGGTGGAATTGTTCAATATTGTACACAATCAAATTTATTCACACAGGATGAGCTCAGTATAATTCAACAAAGTGAATCTCTTGATGATGCTATCGATAATAATACTATTACTGGTGAAATTGCGTTTCCTCAGTCTGGTGGTCAAATATATACAAATAATTTAATGTATGGCGGTCAACAGGAAGATGAAGCTGAAGATGAATTCGAATTAAATCAATCTTATTTTCAGGATATTATTGATATTGCTGAAAATGAGTTTGGTATTGATTCGGAAGTGTTGTATAGTAATTATGGTATAACTAGTCTTAATAACTTAGCTACTACAACACAAAGTGGAAGAGTTTCAAAACCACCCGTAAAATTATTCAATGGGGAACCATGTAAGCATTATGGGTTTACAATAGGTAATCGAGTATTTTGTCTAGATGCTAAAGGAGAAAGAGTACAGGAAAAGAATCTTAATGGTTATTTAATAAATGATGTTTTCCCTTTATCTGTAGAAAATGGTAGAAAAGGTGTATATGATAGCGAAACCCCGCCAAATTTTTACGCTATTTCTGGCGGTAAAAATAAAAAATCAATAAGAAGAAAGGTGAAAAAAACGCTGAGAAGAAAAGTGAAAAAAACGCTGAGAAGAAAGGTGAAAAAACAATAAAAAAATAATTGATAAACAATATAAAGATTTAATATTATTAACTATAATATTAAAACGATGACAGCACTTATTAATAAACTAGATAATTATACCCCCACTCAAAATGGTGAAAATGGGCATTTAGAATATACCTGGTCTAATGATATTCAGGAACAAATATGTCAATTTAGTAGTCAATTAACAAGAACACATCATAATGGTGTTGAATCTTTACGCAGTCAATACACCAATATTTTGAATAATTTGAGGTCAAAAATTAGAAATTCTAGTAGCAGTGATGATGAAAAGAGAGAAGCAAGAAGCCATATGTGTGTTCTATACAAGCTTATCGCGCAAACTCGCGATATTATTGATGGTAAAGGTGAGTATACATTGACATATATGATGATTTATGTATGGTATACAATTTGCGGGCCTTCGTTGGCGTACTTTGCTGTAAATAGTATGGTTCAATTGAATTCGAATGAGCATCCTTATGGCTCGTGGAAAGACCTCAAGTATTTCTGTGATTACCTTATGAAATCTTTGAATGATGTTCAATTAACACATCCGTTGATTAAGCACTGTTGCTTTTTGTATAATAATCAATTAAGATATGATGAAGCTGCTTTATATGATGAAACGAAGTCTAATAATATTTCACTCGTGGCAAAGTGGATACCCCGTGAGAAGACACGATTCGGTTATTTGTACGAATGTCTTGCTTATGATTATTACAAGGAATACATATCAAGCGCATCGTCAAAAGACCCAGTTACGCAAGTAAAGGCAATGTTAAAGTGTAAAACGAATTACAGAAAGTTGTTGGCCAAGTTGAACGCTAAAATTGATACGTTACAAATTAAGCAATGTGGTAAGAAATGGGCTGATATTGATTTTAATAAGGTTACATCAATCTCAATAGCAAATCAAAAGAAGGCATTTTTGAATATTAAAAAGGACGGTAAAAAGCGAAGTAATGATGAAGATAGAGTTGTTTGCTCCGATCATTTTAAGGAACATATTCACAGTGCAGTAAAGGATAAGAATAAGGAAGTAAAGGGAAAAAGAGTTGGTCTTACTAGTTTTACTAGTCAAGCTATAGATTTGATAGAGTCAAGACGTCACGATATGAATAGTGAATCTTATGAAATGGAATATGATTTATTAAATTCTCAGTGGCGTGATAATTCAAGTCAAAATGGCAAACTTGGGAAAATAATTGCTATGGTCGATGTTTCTGGTTCTATGGATGGTGACCCCTTACACGCAGCAATTGCGCTTGGTATTCGTGTTGCCGAGAAGTCTTTACTAGGTAAGCGTGTTATGACATTTAGTGCTAAGCCTCATTGGATAAATTTACAGCACAAGGATAATTTTGTTGATATGGTGGCAGAGGTAAATAATGCTGGGTTTGGTCTCAATACGGATTTTCACGCAGCATTAGATTTGATTTTGAATGCTATTGTTGAAGCAAAGATGTCTACCGAAGATGTTGAAGATATGGTGTTGGCTATTTTCTCGGATATGCAAATAGATGAAGGAGATACGTGTGATAAGAAGGTCTTGTATGATACTATGAAGGCAAAGTATGCCGAGGCAGGAATAAAGGTTAATGGTAAGCCATATAATCCTCCGCATATTTTGTTCTGGAATTTAAGAAGTACTAGTGGTTTCCCGACACTAAGTAGTGAGCCAAATACGTCGATGATGTCTGGTTTTAGTCCTTCTTTATTGAATTTATTTTGTAGCGAAGGTGTTGAATCACTAAGAACATGTACACCATGGTCTTTATTGGTGAAAAGCGTGAGCCTTGATAGATATAAAATAATGGAGGATAAATTTTATGATGATTTTGTATATCTTTAAACTCTCAACTTTGTTATCTAATTAAATATAAAATTGAATAATAATATTATTTTTTTATTAATATTATTATAAAAATAATATTAACATAATGTTCTCAATTGTTTCGACAAGATATAATGACACAACGTGGCAGGAAAATATAAACTATCGTAAGAAACACAATTACGAAGGCTGTATTTATGGTGCTCCGCATATGTTATCCAATAAAATACTAGTTGATAGTCTTGTATTTGTGGTTGAAATGAATAATTCTTTAAATAGAATAGAAGGTATTGGATTAATGCGAAACAATATTCGACTTGATAAATATATGAGTGTTTACACTGATGGAAATTTTAATAGATATGTTTATAAGGGAAATTATCATATTGATAGAGAGTTAATAGTTCGTCATAATAGTTTATTAATTGATATATTTGATTATATATTGTTCAAGGAAAAGACGCATTTGAAACGCGGGGCTGGGTTTACTACAATACCAGAAAAACTAATAAATCATAAAATTTGTAAAAATATGGATATCAAAAAGGAGGTAAAAGAGTTATTTATACATATTTTTGGTGTTGATTTGAACTTTGAAGAAATTAAAGAAACTAAAGAAACTGAAAATTAGGCACTGAAATTTAAGCACTAAAACAAAAATGTATAAAAAGAAAGATAAAAAAATAAAAAAGAATAAATATACTTTTTTCTAATTAAAAACAATATTTATATTTATATAAATAAATATGAATAATTCTAATGTAGGTAATATTGACACAAATGTTGAAAATTATACAATGGGTGAACTAATGGCAATATCAGGTATAACAGATTTAAACCCGGATGAAATAACATCTAAAACAAACACATTTATAACTAAATATAAAACATCAAACCCACAAATATCTACTTTTTTTAAGGCTATTCAAAGTCAACTATTACAATATTCGACCGACTTAAATAATGCCGAAGATGACCCAGAAGAAGCGCAATTTCCATCTGGTGAGGCACAAACAAGCAACTGGATATCGAATGAAGCTTTATCACAAAAAGACTCGAACCAACAAGATAAATCAACTGATAGAAAAAATAAAGTAGATGTTTATGGAAATCAACATGTACCTATGAATAGAGAACAATTAGGTGTAAATAATACTTTTAATGTCCCAGTTGCTCAAGATTCTTTAAACCCAAATTTAAAGAATACGATTACACGGTTTGTCAATTTAGATAGTCAATTTAGACAATATAGTAGTAATTTTGAAAACAGTTCAACAGATTATACATTAGATTTATCTGACCGTCTTAGTAATGTTTTGTCTATGAGACTATATTCGTATCAAATACCATTTTCATGGTATAAAATTGATGTTGCTTATGGTAATACATGTTTCTGGATAATAGATGGTAGTTGTAATGTTCCAATAACTATTAGTGCTGGTAATTATAATGCTACTGAATTTACGACTGCTTTAAACAAGAGTTTTATAGATGCCGGGTTTCATTTTCCTACGACACCTGTAGCTGATACACCTGTCACTTACAATAGTAATAATGGCAAATTAACTTTCTCTCTTTATGACGGAAGTTTTAATGGTTTATGTTTTAATAGTATAGATTCACCAGGTGTTATGGGTTCATTTACAATAACACAAACAACAATGATGACATTCTTTGACCCTACTGCTGTTTTACAATGCCAAACAAATTGTGTTAACCAAACATATTATGTTAATCAAACATTAGGATGGTTAATGGGGTTCAGGATAACCACTGTTTTAATAGACCCAAGTGGTAATATTCCACAGTCTAATTTAGACTTAAATGGAACAAAATATTTAATATTAGTTATTGATGATTATAACCAGAATCACGTAAATAATGGTGTTGTTTCAATTACTGAAATAACCAATTCTAATATAAAAATGCCTTCTTATTATTCACCTGATTTGCCCTATGTGTGTTCAAATACAAATATAGTTTCTTCCTCGAGTGATTTGTTGATTGCTAGTAAATCAAATTTTAGTTTTAATAGCACACCTGTTTTAGTTCCTAGTGCTCCGCGAACATTAACTCAATCGCAGATTTATACCATAAATGAAATTAATAAAAATAAAAATAATAATACGAATTATAAATCGAAAGCACCGACAAGTCCAAATATTTTATCAATACTTCCTATTAAAAATAATGGGGCAACTACGGGTGACATGTTAATCGAATTTAGTGGTTCGCTTCAAGACAATGCGCGAACATATTTTGGTCCTGTTAACATAGATAAAATGCGTATTAAACTGCTAGATGATAAGGGTAATGTATTAAATCTAAATGGTTGTGACTGGTGCATTACGTTGATTTGCGATTGTTTGTATCAATATTAAGGTTTACAAACTTATTTACAAACTTATATTATAATAATAATTATTATTATGTAATTATAATATAAGTAGGATGAATTATTTGAGTATTTTTTTTAAATATATAGGTATTTATGGGCCATTAATATTATTTTTATATTCTGTATTTTTGCTTTGGAATAAATCCAATTATTTAACATATTATATGGTTGGGTTCATTTTAAACGCATTATTAACACTAATTTTAAAGGGTATATTTAAACAAGCGCGACCTTCAGAAGACCCGAAATTATTCAATCTGGCAATAAAAGAATCTAAAAGGTTTAAATTTGATGATGGTTATCCGCACGATATTTTCGGCATGCCTTCAGGTCATTCTTCGTCTGTATTGTATTCAACAATGTTTATTTTTTGTGTTTTTAAAAATAATAGGGTTTTGTTAACGTATTTACTAATTTCTATGATTACAATGATTCAGCGCGTTAATAGCAATGCACACACAGTTATACAAGTGCTTGCGGGGGCATTTGTCGGTTCAGTATTTAGTTATTTAATATTTTATATGGCTCGTCAAAAAATAATGGGTAATTTGTTTTTAAAAAAGGATGATAATGGGCCTATTTAATTGTAAAATATAAAAATATATATTAATATTATAAAAAATGAATGTTTTATTTCTTTTCCTTTTTTTAGCTACTTTTTCTAACGTGTTAAGTGAAGAGTTTTTCAACTTAACCGCATCACCTATAACTAGAGACCAGATAATGAGCCGTGCGCAAGTATGGGTAGACCAGAAAGTTCCTTATTCACAAACACAAACAAAGGACGGTTATCGTCAAGATTGCTCTGGTTATGTGTCTTATTGCTGGGCATCATCGACATCAGGTGGCGGTCATGTGACTAGTAACATGCAGGAAATTTGTACTAAAATTTCTAAAGGCGATTTAAAGAAAGGGGATGCTATTTTGAAACCGTCAACACACGTATTATTGTTTGGTGGATGGATAGATTCGGATGCTTTTTATGAATATGCCGAACATCAATCTGGTGATGTATGTCGAAAATCCACTGGCTCATATAATTATTTTTCTACTAATGGTTATTTCCCGTGCCGTTACAACCTTGTTTCTAATTAAACAATTAATATAAATAATATTATTTTATGTAAAAAATATTATTTATTTATAAAATATATAATGGGTGATAAAAAATTAAATCTTTTTGGTTTTGATATTTGGAATAATAATAGTAGAACAAGTGGTAAATCTAATGTAGATTATAGTTTAGGAAAAATGAGAAATACATCAGGTTCTACTACTAGAATTTATAAACATTGCTCAAGGTATTCTTCTGACCCATTAAATTGTACATTTAAGTTTGGTACAAATATTTCTAATCAACTAGCTAATCTACTACCTAATCCATCTACTAATTTAAATATTCCACAAGCACCAACTAATTTAATTTCCACTATAGGCAATGGTGAAGCCACTATTTCTTTTACTCCTGGTTTGAATTTAGGCCCAGCTATTACTAATTATTTATATTCGATAGATGGAGTCAATTATTTATCAAGTGGTTCAATTTCGAGCCCTATAAGAATACCTGGTCTTACAAATGGCGTAACATATAATATTACATTGAAAGCGGTTAATACAAATGGCACTAGTAGTGCTTCTAACTCTGTTTCAGTTACACCAAGTAATTTAGGTCCTTTAGCTCCTGTATTAACAGGTGTATCATTTAAAACTACTGATACAATTACATTAACATTTACACAAGCGTCAAATGGAATAACTATAACAAATTATAAATATTCTATTGATGATGGAAATAATTATACTGCTTTTTCTCCAGTAAATATTATATCACCCGTAACTATTAGTGGGTTATCTTCAAATACTACATATAAGATTAGCTTAAAAGCTGTCAGTGCTGTTGGTGAAAGTGATTCATCTAATACAATAACAGAAACAACGTATGCGAATGTAAATTATGTAACATTTACGGAAACAGGAACTTCAACATGGACCGCTCCAGATGGTGTAACTGAAATTGAATATTTAGTTGTTGGTGGTGGCGGAGGTGGAGGTGGAACATATTCAAGAATTGAAAATATTGGATTTGTAAGCACAGCAACATCTAGTCCAGGAAGTAATATTTATTGGATTAATACAACATCAGGAACTAATTATGGAAAATTATATAAAGGAACATCTTCTTTTACTTCTTCTAATCCAGTTAGACTAACAGCATCACAAACAATTACACCAGATGGAGCAAGATTTAATGATGAAAAATGGCAAAGTTTTGAAGCAGTTTATATACTTATTGGTAGTACACCATATGTAACAAATACAACATATGTACTACCACAAAGAGTTCCTAATTCGACATATTCTAACAATATTAGTGCTGGTAGTGGTGGAGGAGGAGGAGGACATTTAAAAACAAGTGCTATTAATCCACAAACTAAATATCAAGTTGTTCCTGGAAGTATATATAATCTATATGTTGGAGCTGGTGGTGCTGGTGGAACAGCTAATACAAATGTTGAAAACAAAGGAAGTGATGGTGAAGCATCATATTTTGATACAATAGTAGCTACTGGTGGAGCAGGCGGAAATGCTTCAAGAGTAGGATTTAATCAAAATGGTGGTGGAGGATTATATAGTAGTAACATTATGGGAGGAAAAGGTGGAGCTTCTGGTGGTAGAAATGTGTATGCGGGTATTAATGCGGAAGTTTATCAGTGGAATACAACAATACTTAGAGGAACATATGGAGGTCAAGGAGCTTATATTAATTTTGATAGAACAGGCAATAAAATTTATGGTGCTGGTGGAGATGGTGGAGCATCAAATACACCTGCAAGTGGAACTACAATTGCAAATGTTGGTAAAGGTGGAAGCGGCACAGGTGCTACTTTGAACAGTTTCGCAAATGGTATTGATGGTGGTTCTGGACTTGTTGAAATAAAATATTATACATAAAACTATTATTTCACATCTTTTTCAAAAAATATACAATATATATCATCATTATGCTGAGGGTTTTCTAGTTTGACAAAATATTGTGTCGACTTATCACATAAATTACATTCTTCAAAATTATCGATTATTTCAATAATTTTGTATTTTTGGATTTTTTTCGGGTTTGATTTTATAAGTTTATAAATATAATTATCTTTTTTAATTAATTTCATATTCATTTATAATAATTTAATAATAATAATAACACAAATATTTTTATAATTGTATATTAAATGCCTTCAAGATATATACAAAAAAATAGATGCCAAAATGTTGTTAAAATTTCACCTAGTATAACGCCAGAAATATATGGTCTTTCGAAAAACAGTTCTGTAAATGGCGTATACACTATAATTACCATTTATGGTACTAATTTCACTATAACTGGACCAACTGGTTATTCTACTATAAATTTTGGACCTTATAAAAAATTACCTATTATTTTCTTAGGGTCTCAAACTATTGCATTTGAAATACCAACTAATATTGTTTCTGGGTCATACAATTTGTCTGTTGTTAATATACTATACCCGAATACATTGTATTCAAATTCGGTATCTTATAATTTAACACCTTAGTCTAAAATAAAATATATAAATTATATATGAATTATTTATATATTTTCATTCTTATTTTTATTATATTAGCCGTTTCATTTTACACACAATATAAATATGAATCAATAAATACAGAATCTTTTTTAAATACTAATAAAAATAGCAATAAAAACAACATTGTATTATTAGGCGACAGTATTTTAAAAAACAACAGCTATGTTAAAAATGGGCAGTCTATTGAAGACATATTGAGAGAAAATAAGGGCGATAATTTGTACTGTTTAGCATTAAATAATTCGACAATTGTAGATATTTATAGTCAAATTGATAGCATTCCAATTGAATTAAACAATGAAAATACTACAGTTTTTCTCTCTTCAGGTGGAAATGATATACTATCTCAGTATGTAGACAAGCACGATTCGGATGTTTCTGATACACATGTATTAAATGTGATTTTTATTGCCTATAAAAAAATGGTTAAGAGTCTTCTTGTAAAAATGAATAAGGTGAAAATTGTCTTAATTGATATTTATTACCCGACCAGTAATCAATTTTCACAATACAAACCTATTGTTCAAGAATGGAATAAAATGTTGGAAAAATATGCGCGCGACAAATCGTATGGTTTGATTCAAATCAGTAAAAGTGTTACGGCAAGCGATGATTTTACATTAAGCATTGAACCTTCTGAGAAAGGAGGAGAGAAAATAGCGCGCAGTATATT
>Ga0114966_10001295_pt1 | contig 23240 bp, 20 predicted proteins | sample M_130207_XF_Meta_FD_87029 | JGI IMG/M metagenome (GOLD analysis project Ga0114966, IMG submission 87029) | Freshwater microbial communities from Lake Montjoie, Canada to study carbon cycling - M_130207_XF_MetaG | ecosystem: Environmental > Aquatic > Freshwater > Lake | place: Lake Montjoie... | reverse complement strand
GGCATACCAAAACAAGTAATGGTAAGCTATCAAGAGGTTGCTGAAGCATTAGATAAAAGTATTTTTAAAATAGAAGAAGCGATTTTAAAAGCACTAGAAACAACTCCTCCGGAATTAGCGGCCGATATTTATCGTAGAGGATTATACGTTACTGGTGGAGGGTCTTTATTACGTGGTTTAGATAAAAGACTGACAAATAAAATAAAATTACCGGTTCATATAGCAGATGATCCGCTAAAGAGCGTTGTAAGAGGAACGGGAATAGCCCTTAAGAATTATGATAGATTTCCTTTTGTAATGAGATAGTTCATGTTTTAACAAATAATTTCTTCTGAATATTACCCCCATGTAATAATAAATTTTCACAAGCAGTTGAGAAACATTTTTCTTTTTATCCACCGTCATTTTAATTTTTTACTTTTCGTTTTATTGCAGGCGTTTTCTGTTTATTTGATAGTAGAATACAATCGTTATCATCGTGCTGTATTCAATAGTACCGTTAATAAAATAACTGGAGATGTGAATACAAAATTCGCTGATGTACAACAATATTTTTATCTTCAAAAAACAAACAAAGTTCTAATTGAAGCAAATAGAATATTGTATAATAAAATAAAAGCCAATTATTCAATTCCAGATAGTGGATCAAAGTCATTTGTCGATTCTATAAAAGTAGATTCTTTATTGAGGTATCAAAAAATAAAATACTTTGATGCAAGAGTTGTTTCAAATTCTGTATCAAGTCAAAATAATTATATTGTATTAGACAAAGGTAAATTAGATGGGGTAAAGGAAGGAATGGGGGTGATAGACCCTTCTTTTGCAATGGTTGGAATTGTTACAGAATTAACAGACCGGTATGCAGTTGTAATGAGCTTGTTGCACAGAGACAGTCACATAAGCGGCAAGTTGTTAAAAAGTGGAGAAACCGGCACTATAAACTGGGAAGGATTTGACCCTGATTTTATTACACTTAATAATATTTCAAAAAGCGCCAAAATAGTTATTGGTGATACCGTTATTAGCAGTGGATTTAGTACAGCTTTTCCTAAAGGGGTTTTAATTGGTAAGATAGAGGCGCTGTATAAAGAAACCAGTAATAATAATTATAAAATAAAACTTCATGCGGTTTGTGATTTTCGAGACTTGCAATATGTATTTCTAATTGATAATAAAGATCAGGATGGGGTTAACGAAGCTCTTGAAAAAATAAAAAAACAACCCTAAATAATATGGGCATATTTATTAAAAATTCTTTTCGATTTTTTTTATTAATAATCATACAGGTTTTTGTATTGAATAGAATTACCCTGCACCAATTCATAACACCATATATTTATTTTGCTTTTATTTTGTGGCTTCCATTCAATATTAAGAGAAGTTTGTTAATGATTATTTCTTTTCTACTTGGGTATACTTTAGATAGCTTTCAGCATAGTCCTGGATTTCATGCTGCGGCATGTGTTTTGATTGCGTATCTCCGGCCATTTATAATAAATCTTTTAATTCCGCAAGAAGGTGCAGAAACAAACTATGAGGAACCATCTATAAAAAGTTTTGGTGGATTTTTGCCATATTTTATGTACGCGGGAATATTAATGTTACTTCATAATGCTTGGCTTTTTTTATTGGAAGCATGGCAGTTTGCAGACCCCGCTTATTTCTTTTTTAAAACAATTTTATCAACATTAGTAAGTTTACTCTTATTATTGATAATAGAATTAATATTCTATAGAAAACAAAAATTCAGAACAAATACTATTTAAAATTCTATGGTTAAGCCCAGCTGCCAATAGTGTATACTTTTTAATAAAAAATTTAAAGTAAATAAAGTGTCCTTATTTAATGAATCTAGAAAGAATGTCATCAGACTAATATTTATAGGGCTATTCGTAATTATTATAATCAGGCTGTTTACACTTCAGGTAATTACATCAAAATACAAAACCCTTGCAGATGATCAAGGTATCTTTAGAAAAGTGGTATACCCTGATCGGGGAATTATTTTTGACAGAAAAAAAAGAAGTATTCTTCAAAATACTGGTATTTCGGATTTAATGGTTACACCTAATAAAATTAAAGGTATTGATACCGCTTTGTTTTGCAAGATTATGAACATCGATTCTATTCAGTTTAAAAAAAGAGTAATCGAACTGATTATTAAATACGGATGGTCCAGGCCCTGTGTTTTTGAGCCTTTATTAAGTGAGGAAAAAATGGCTATTATAAATGAATCGATGTATAAGTTTTCTCCTGCTTTCTATCTTCAAGAAAGATCTATTAGATCATACCCGTATGATGCAGCAGCAAATGTTTTGGGATATACCGCAGAGGTAGATACAAATTTTTTAAAAAAACACCCAAATGAAGGATATGTTGCTGGCGATTATGCCGGTATGACTGGATTAGAGCGCTCTTATGAGAAAATATTAATGGGAGTGAGAGGAATTCAATATTGGAAAAGAGATAATAAAAATAGGTTAACTGAAAAATTAGACAATGGAAAATACGATACAGTTGCAGTGGCCGGACAAAATATTTATACTTCAATAGATATTGAACTTCAAGAGTTGGGTGAAAAATTAATGCAAAATAAATTAGGTTCTATAGTTGCTATAAATCCAAAAACCGGCGGCATTCTTGCAATGGTTAGCGCCCCCTCTTATCAGCCAAAATATTTAACTGGAAGTCAGAGAAGAAAACATTTTTCAGAACTTTTTTTAAATCCATCATTGCCTTTGTTAAATAGAACAGTTAGCGCAACCTATTCTCCAGGATCAACTTTTAAAACCTTACAAGCACTTATTGGGTTGCATGAAGGAGTAATTTCAACCCGCACTTTATTTTCATGTAATGGCGCATTTTACGGTTGTGGCAGTGCGAAGCCTATGCGTTGTCTGGATTTCGGAACTTTTGATTTAAGAAATGCAATTACGGTTTCTGATAATACTTATTTTGCAAACGTTATGCAAAGAGTAATTAATAATCCTAAATACTCGAATGTAGACAGTGCCCTTTTGAATTGGGATCGATATATGTACGCTTTTGGATTGGGGCATAGGCTTGGCGTAGATTTGCCATCCGAAAAATCTGGAAATATCCCAACTCCTGCCTTTTATAATAAACTATATGGAAAAGGTAAATGGAACTTTTGCACGTTTAGGTCTGTTAGTATTGGTCAAGGAGAAGTGGATGTAACACCCCTGCAGGTAGCTAATGAAATGGCCTTTATTGCAAATAAAGGATGGTATTATATACCTCATGTTGTTGATTCTTTTGAAGGAGGAGATAAGTTTAATGTGTTATCTAAATATCAAAACAAAATACGTCCCACGGACATTCCAGACAGCATTTTTAATGCGGTACATGATGGCATGCAAGGTGTTGTTGATAGGGGAACTGGAGCAGGTGCAAAAGTTAAAGACATTGTAATTTGCGGTAAAACGGGAACGGTAGAAAATTATTACAAAGGAGTAAAACAACAAAACCATTCTTTTTTCTGCGGCTTTGCTCCTAGAGATAATCCAAAAATAGCAATCATGTGCGTAGTTGAAAACAGCGGACGTTTTGGAGGCACCTACGCCGCTCCAATTGTTGGATTAATGATAGAAAAATATTTAAAAGATTCTATAACCGACAAAGCAAGGCTGGCTAAAATAGAACAACTATCGCAACTGAAATTGATTCCTAGAAGGATTGTTGCTGAAATGAAGAAACAAGACTCAATTAGGCACTCCAAAGATTTATCTTTATTGTTTTCTAAAGGATTTATCAAATCAATAAAAGATACACTTGGTTTAGAAGACGACCAACCTGAAAAAGATGATGTTGGAAAAAATAAATCGGGAAATGAAAATATTCCAAAGCAAAGCCCAATAAAACCAAAAGCGATTTTACCAAAAATTAAAAAACTATCTTTATTAAAAGATAATTTATCGAATCCAAGAAATTAGTATGTATCAAAAAAGGCCAGTCATAACACAAAAAAAAGATTGGGTATTAATATTATTATATAGCACCATTACACTTATTGGATTGTTGTGTATTTTTTCTGTAGAATACAGAGGAGGTGACGAAATCATTAAAAGCATTTTAGAATTCAAGAAAAATTATAGTAAACAGTTTTATTATTTTATGGCTTGCATTGTGATTGCTATATTTATTTTGCTTACAGACAGCAAATTGTTTACTGCAACTCCCATGTTGTTATATGTAATTGGAATAGGATTAATGTTAATGACTTTTGTTTTTGGAAAAACGGTGAATGGATCTAAAAGTTGGATTCCTCTTGGCTTTATGAATCTACAACCTGTTGAAACCTGTAAAATATTTACTTCATTGGCAATAGCAAAGTATTTATCTAATGCTGATTTAGATTTTACTAAATCAAAATCACAACTAATTGCTTCGTTTATTTGCTTCTTCCCTATTTTATTTTCAATACTACAAAACGAGACTGGTCTAGCATTGGTATATTTTGCATTTCTATTACCTATGTATAGAGAAGGATTCCCCCCTGTTTATTTAGCAATTGGCATTTCATTAGGTATTCTTTTAGTCTTAACATTATTATTAACACCTATACAGCTCATTATTGCACTTACCTTCATAACATTGTTATCTATATATTTCTTAAACAGAAAAATAAAACGGAACAGTCGTATTTTACTAATAATAATTTCAGTATGGCTGACTAGTTTATTTTTTGTGGGAATGGCTGTACCTTTTCTATTTAAGCATGTATTTCAAAAGTATCAATCTGATAGGATATTTAGTATGGTAGGAAGAGATAATCCGTATCAACAAAATAGTGATACAATAAACACACAAAGTTCCACACCAATTAAAAAGTCAAAGTCTGATTTCGAAAACTACAATGTTAAACAATCTAAAATTGCCATTGGTTCAGGCGGGCTAATTGGAAAAGGGTTTTTGAAAGGCACTCAAACACAAGGAGATTTTGTGCCAGAACAACACACCGACTTTATTTTTACATCTCTGGGAGAAAATTTCGGTTTCGTGGGGTCTGTCATACTCATGTTGTTATACTTGGCTTTATTATTAAGAATTGTATTTATAGCAGAAAGACAAAGAAGCACTTTTAGTAGAGTATATGCTTATTCCGTTGCGGCGATAATATTTTTTCATGTTGCCGTAAATATTTGTATGACTATAGGCCTTGCGCCTGTCATTGGAATTACATTGCCATTGATGAGTTATGGCGGATCTTCTTTACTCACTTTTACTGTATTGATTTTTATATTAATTAGACTTGACGCAGATCGTCAAATGATTTTGAGATAATTACTAGCCCCTGATTATTTTTTTGGTTTGTTTTTATGCAAATAAGCATTTTTGTGCATCAGCCAAGAAAATATATAATTATGAAAAAAGTAAATAAAATCATTATCGCAGTTTTTCTTCTTAGTTTCCATTGTACTTATGCAGAAAAAAAAGATACGGTCTATGCTCAATCTACATTAACAACTTCAACGGTTTATTATGGCGGCGGAGCACAACTTAATCATACTTGTAAAACATTTCTTTTAAAAGGAATACAACAGATCGTAATTAATAATGTTTCCTTAATTATTGATGATAACACTTTGCGAATATCATGTCCTGAAAATGTTACTCTTTTGGCATATTCGCACAGAACTAGAAATGGACTTCCAGTAATTCATCAATCGGGTAACTATTCGAAAATATACGACTCTATAAAATATTTTCAGAAACAAATTTTATATTTAAAAAACAAAGTTGATTTGAATAGCAATATCATCACTAGATTGACCTCATTAATAGAAAATAATTTTACAACCCCAGATAAAAGGAATATTAATTCAGATGAACTTATAAAGCTTGCCAATTATTACACAGATAAAATAGCCGCTCTTAAAAATATGAATTATGATTTAGCTGAAAAAGAAGATTTTATTAATAATATATTACTAGAATTGAACAAAAGATTAGATGATGTAGATGACGATAAAAATAGCAACTTGTATAAAACGCAAGGACAACTTGTTTTGCAAGTATTAGTGAAAGAAAACGGCATATCTGCTTTTGATTTCAATTATTTTACAAGAAATGCAGCCTGGGTTCCTGCTTACGAAATTAGGGTGAAGTCAATTGATAATTCTTTCAAACTACTTTATAAGGCACAAGTAAATCAAAGTACAGGTTTGAATTGGAACAATATCAAACTTAATCTAAGCACTAGTAATCCAAATCTTTCGAATGTAATACCGGAAATTTATCCAACATATTTACAATTTTTCACACCAGTATTGTATAGCGCTATGTATAATAGAAATGAAAAATATAGTAATGCCGCTCCAGTAATGAAAGATTTGTCTTTTGCAAACGGAGAAATTCTTCAAAATAAATTAAATATACAAACTGATAATGTTTCCGAAAATTTAACATTAGCAGAAAGTGAATTAAATATTAATTATGAAATTGATTTGCCGTATGAAATACCGAGCGATTCTAAATCTTATAGCATCAACATAAAAGAAGAATCAATGAAGGTTATTTACGAACATTTTTCAATTCCGAAAATAGACAATGAGGCCTATTTACTAGCCAAGCTTACCAGGTGGGATAGTTTGAATTTATTGCCAGGGGAGGCGAATATAATTATGGATAATATTTATATTGGAAAATCATTTCTAAATCCATCTATAACTCAAGACACCCTAGAAATCTCTTTAGGGAAGGATAAGCGAATTTCAATTGAAAGAAAAGTTGTGAAAGAATGCACTGTTGAAAAAAAGAGAGATTACAAACTAGACATATTTACGTACGAAATAATTGTAAAAAACAATAAAAAAAATAGAGTTGAGATTAACCTGAAAGATCAGTTTCCTATTAGTAAAACAAACGAAATTGAAGTTACTTTGTTAGACAATAAAAACGCTATTGTTGATCCTGAAAAAGGTATAATCACTTGGAAAGAAAAAATCGAATCAGGCGAAAGTCATAAATATAGGTTTAGCTATCAGATAAAATACCCCAAAATGAAAGTAATGCAAGAAGTAAAATGATACTCTAAAATAAACTAAGCTGCATCGATATGATTGATGCAGCTTTTTTAATTGCTGTTTCTTTTAATTCAAATAGTTGCGTTGCTTCATGTCTAGATGCTATAGAAATTGACACTCCATTATTATTTTTATTAAATAATTCTAATGCCAATTCTGGTGTATTGTTTTCTTTTGAGAGGTGAGATAGGAGTAGGTGAGACATGAAATCAGAACGATGGCTTTCAAATAATTCATAAGCTTCTTTATTAGATAAATGGCCATTATCGCCACTAATTCTTTTTTTTAAATGAAAAGGGTAGCGACCATTTTCTAGCATGTTCTCATCATAATTAGCCTCTAAAAATGCAGCATGACATTGTTTGAAATAATTGATCACATTTTCACAGACTTTTCCAATATCTGTAAATACACCAATTGTTAAATCACTGTATTTAACAATAAAGCTTGAAGGGTCTATTGCGTCATGCATTTTTGGGAAAGCAGTAATAATTAATGATCCAATAATAATTTCTTTATGAAGGGTAATAAAATTAATATTTATTTCAGGAATTGGCACTCTTGATTGCTGGAAAGTTTCCTTTGTACTATATACAGGGATTGAGTATTTTTTAGATAAAACCTCTACCCCTTTTATATGGTCAATATGTTCATGCGAAATAAAAATGGCTTTTATTTTTTTCATGGAGAGGTTAAGACTTTTCATTCTTTTCTCTGTTTCCTTGCAAGACAATCCAGCATCTATAAGAATAGCTTCTTGTTCGTTTGCAACATAATAGCAGTTGCCATTACTGCCAGAATTAAGTGAAGTAAAGAATAAAGACATAAATGCAAAGGAAGTGAAAATATATGTAAGGGAATAAATAAATAATAAACATTTATACAACTGAGTTAAATTTGTATTCTTATAAAACAATTGCATGAAAATTATACCATTAAGTGAAGGGTGTTTTACAATTGACCAAACAAAAGAGTTTGTGCCTTTTAATAAAGAGAAGGATGATTTGCAGAAAAGATCAAGAGGAAGTTTGTTGGTGGAGATTCAACCCTTTGTCGTTATTACAAAAAAGGATATTATTCTCTTAGATTCTGGACTTGGCTTTTCCAATGAAAATGATGTTTTACAGGTTCATCAAAATCTGATCAATTTCAACATAGACCCAATGTCAATCACCAAAGTGTTAATTAGCCACTTACATAAAGATCACGCTGGAGGGTTAAGTAAAGAAGATAAAATATTAAATAAAACATTTTTAAGCTTTCCTAATGCCACCTATTATATAAATAAAGAGGAAATGCATTTTGCTCAAAATTCTACAAGCTCTTCATATAAACCAGCTCAATTATCAATTTTGTCACAAACAGACAATGTTATTTATTTAGAAGAAAAGGGACAAATTGATAATTATATAACTTACAATACAACAGCAGCGCATTCTTTATTTCATGTTGTCTTTTGGATTAAAGAAGAAGATGAGATTATTTTTTATGGCGCAGATGATGCGCCTCAGCTTCAACAAATTAAAACAAAGTTTGTAGCTAAGTATGATTTTGATGGAAAGAAATCGATGCAACTTAGATCTGATTGGTGGAAGCTTGGTCAAAAAGAAAAGTGGACATTTTTATTTTATCATGATATAAATACCCCCACATTTAATCCATAAAAAAATCACGGTCGACTAGCAGGTTCTTTCTTATTTTTTTTTACTTGATGATCGCGAAGTCGATTTATTAGTTTCTCCCTAAACTCTCGATCTTTTTTAAAAAAAACATTAGTTCTCTCGTCGCCGATTATTTTATAAAATTTAGTAGCGAATTTTTTTCTTATAGAAAGAATTTCCTCCTCTTTTTCAAGCTCAGAGATATCTTTTTTATAAGTCATTTTTAGATCGATATCATATTGATTATGAACTGGCCAAAATTTTTCAGCTTCATCTTCATTTAGATTTATTTCCTGAGTTATATAGGCTATATATAGTTGTTTAATTTTTTCTCTACCTTTCTGGTCTTTATTATTATGCATATCATTTTGCGCAATTACAATAGCGGAAATCATAAAGAAGGATCCTAAAAATAATAAACACTTTTTCATTATTGATAATTATTGGTTAATTGAATTATATAAATACTTGTTTAATGTGATTTGATCACAAAAATAATCGTTCATTCCTGGCAATAATATATCATCGGTTAAAGATGCGATTACTGCAGCATTTATATCATGTCCATTCTCTTTTAGAAACAAAACAATTTCTTCATCATTTATATTTTTTAGATTATTTTCTACTGTAAGTGCATTTCTTACATTATTCATTTTTGATAAATTTGAATTCGATAGGCCATTTCTTGATTGAATGAAATTGTCTTTTTTCGAAAAGAATAAGATAAGTCCAAGTAGTGTAATGCAGGTTGCTGCAATTGCAAAAGAAACCATCTTTTTCTTTCTATTAATAGCAGCAGGTAGGTTTTTTTTATTTATTTTATCAAGAATTAAGCTGGGCAAAGAATTGAAATAATTTATTGGGACTACTTTATTTGTATTTGTTTCGCCCTGAGTAAAAGTAGAAAATTCTAATTCGGCCTCAGTATCTGTGTCAATATCTTTTACTTTCTCAACAATAGCATCGGGCAATTCAGTAAAATAATTATTAGGCATACTATAATTGTTCTCAAATATACCTGAGGGTAAATTGCTATTAAGTTCAGTTAATTCTTTTTGTTTATTGACTTTTTCAACCATAATATTATATAGACAATTTCTTTTTTCTGTTGTTTAATTATTAAGAATAAAATCTTCTATTTTTTTTACTGCATGATGATAACTTGCTTTTAATGCACCAGTACTAGTTTGTAAAATTTGACTCATTTTTTCATAAGGCATTTCGTCATAGTAACGAAGTACAAATACCACTTTTTGTTTCTCTGGCAATTTAAGTATTGCTAATTGAAGTTTCCATTCGATTTTAGTAATATCATAACTTTGTTCTGTTTTCAATTTATTTGTAAAATAGATTTCATAATCTTGGATAGAAATCGACATTGTTCTTTTTTGTTTTTCTAAAAAATTCAAACTTTCATTAGTGGCAATACGATAAAGCCACGTATACAGTTCACTATCTTCTCTGAAATTATCCAGGCTCTTCCATACTTTAATAAAAACGTTTTGGATGATATCATTCGCATCTTCGTGATGGATAACCAATCTTCTAATTAACCAATATAATTTCTCTTGATATTTTTTTACAATAGTAGTAAATGGTATTTCTTTATTTACTTCGTTTTTAAATTGAAATACTAAGGTTTTGTCATCAAAAACAGGAGTCATTATTGATTCGATTAATACATAAACTCAGACAATAAAATAAGCGGGAAGTTTAAATTGGATATGAGCTATTAGATCAAGCAGCAAAATTTATTTCTTTTTTCTTGCTATACATTTTTCTGCAGCTTCAACAATTGATATTGAGTCTAAGCCATATTTTACTAGTAGTTCAGAAGGTTTTCCACTTTCGCCAAACGTATCATTTGTCCCTATATATTCGATAGGAATTGGATTTCTTTTTGCGGCAATTTGCGCAATGCTATCTCCCAGACCACCAATAATATTATGCTCTTCTGCTGTGACAGCACAGCCCGTTTTGATAATTGAAGCAACAATAGCTTCAGTGTCGATTGGTTTTATTGTATGAATATTAATCACCTCAGCATTAATGCCTTTATCGGCAAGCATTTTTGCAGCTTCTATTGCAATCCATACAAGATGACCGCATGCAAATATAGAAACATCGTTTCCAGTTGATAATATCTGTGCTTTCCCTAAAACAAAATCTTCAACGTTAGTAAAAATTGGCCAAACGGGTCTTCCAAATCGTAGGTAAGCTGGACCGTTGAAATTTGCAATAGCTTTTGTAGCAGCTTTAGTTTGATTATAATCTGCAGGTACAACAACAGTCATGCCTGGAAGCATTTTCATTAGTCCAATATCTTCTAAGATTTGGTGTGTAGCTCCATCTTCACCAAGAGTAAGACCAGCATGGGAAGCGCATATTTTTACATTTTTACCACTATAAGCAATACTTTGTCTTATTTGATCGTATACCCTGCCAGTTGAAAAATTTGCAAAAGTGGTAGTGAAAGGTATCTTGCCTCCAATGGTTAATCCGGCTGCTATGCCCATCATATTTGCTTCTGCAATTCCACATTGAATAAATCTATCTGGAAATTCTTTTATAAATCCATTAAGTTTCATAGAGCCTGCTAGATCTGCTGTGAGGGCTATGATGTTTTTATTTTCTCGGGCTGCTTCTAAGATACCATCTCCAAAGCCACTCCTAGTATCTTTATTGCCATTTACTTGAATTGAAGAGAGCATTTGTATTTTATTTATTTTGTAATTTAAGTTCCCATTTCCAGGCGGTGTTCACCATATCGGAAAGTGAATATTTTGGTTCCCAGCCTAACAGTAATTTTGCTTTATTGTTGTTTGCAAATATTGCAATAACATCACCGGCTCTACGATCAGAAAGGCTATAATTTAAAGATTGATTTGTTTCGGTTTCAAATTTATTAATTACTTCTAAAACGGTGAAGCCATTTCCCGAGCCTAAATTAAATACCTCACATTTGGATGTGTTTCTTTTTTCAATTAAATAATTCAGGGCCAAAGTGTGTGCATGGGCGATATCAGAAACATGTATGTAATCTCTTATACAACTTCCATCTTTTGTAGGATAGTCGCTTCCAAATACTTGTAATTGAGGTAGTTTACCAATGGCAGTTTGAGTAATAGCAGGGAAAAGATTAGCAGGTTTGCCAATGGGTAATTCTCCAATTTCAATAGATGGGTGTGCTCCAACTGGGTTAAAGTATCGTAATAAAATTGATTCAATTTTATTACTTTTAACTGTCTGCTGAATGATATTTTCCCCCATTTGTTTAGTGTATCCATAAGGCGATTCAGCTTCTTTTAGTTCAGTTTCTTCCACTACTTGAGTAGTGTCTGGATTTCCATAAACGGTGCATGAGGAAGAAAAAACAAAGTTGTTAATAGAAAATTTCTCACAGCATTTTAGAACATTAATCAACGAGTTAATATTATTGTCAAAATAATCTAATGGCTTTTCAACGGATTCCCCTACTGCTTTATATGCAGCAAAATGGATAACGCCTATGATATCAGGATTTTCAATAAAAACGGATTCTGTTTTTATTAAATCACAAAGATCAATCTTGTAATTTTTTATTTTAATATTAGTAATGCGCTCTATTCCAAAGAGAATATCTGCATTGCTTCTACTATTATTATCAATAGAAATAACTTGATATCCATTTTGAATTAAATCTAAAATGGTGTGCGATCCGATAAAACCACAGCCACCTGTTACCAATATTTTGTTCATTTACAACATTTATACAATGATAGACGAAGTTAAAGGTAAAAAAAATGACATAAGTCAAATGAGCAAATAAAATATGGGATTATCTATAAAAAACGCTGAAGTAAAAAATAGAAAAGTGCTGCCAAGCAACCACTTATTGGAATGGTAAGAATCCAGGCCCATAATAAATTTACGGTTACGCCCCATCTTACAGCTGATAATCTTTTTGTGGCGCCAACGCCAATAATAGATCCGGTTATGGTATGAGTAGTACTAACTGGAATTTTTAAAGCTTCCGTTACAAATAATGTAATTGCTCCTGCTGTTTCTGCTGCAACACCTTCAAAAGGGGTAACTTTAGTAATTTTTGTACCCATTGTTTTTACAATTTTCCATCCACCACTCATGGTGCCTAATGCAATTGCCCCATAACAAGCTAAGGGAACCCACCAAACCATTTCACCTAATTTGTATATACTAGGATTAAAAGCGATTAATGCAGCCATAATTATACCCATCACTTTTTGTGCATCATTACCACCATGACCAACGCTAAAAGCTGCTGAAGAAACTAGTTGTAATCTTTTAAACCACGTGTTAGCTTTTTTAGCATTTAATCGATGTAAAAAAAGTGTGAATGTTATCATGATAAATAGAATGCCAGAAAGTAACAGCCATTTAAAATTAGAACCATGAAATATGATTTTTAAAGTTGGGTTGGTGAAATGCGTCTTTAATTTTTCAGGGTCTGTCTCTAAATTATGCATTAAAAAAAGGATAATCAGCGTATACAATACCAATGCAATAATTTTTGGCATCCAACCTTTTTTAAAAGAGTGAATAAACCATAGAGAAATAATGAAGGCGACAATCATGCCTATTATTGGCGCAAGAAGGATAAATGATATTGTTTTGATGACTGGTTCAGAGTTGATTGCAGAAAATCCTCCAAACGAAATGGCCGCTCCTGCAAAAGCACCAATTAATGCATGGGAAGAAGAAGACGGAATGCCGTACCACCAAGTAAAAAGGTTCCAAAAAATAGCAGACAATAAGCCGGCTAAAATAACTAATAACATAGCATGTCCGTTAACCAACTCTGGCTTTACTGTTTTTGCAATTGTATTGGCTACCCCATGATCTTTAAAAATAAAAAAGGCTACAAAGTTGAAAAGGGCGGCCCAAACAACAGCTTGTCCTGGGGTTAATACTTTAGTTGAAACAACTGTAGCTATTGAGTTTGCTGCGTCATGAAAGCCATTAATGTAATCGAAAATCAATGCAAGTACAATGATTACAATTAAAAGAGTCATACAGTTTTTTTATTGATTTGAATATAGTAATAAATCTCGAAGCGTGGATTTATTGAATTAGGCGTATTTGATGATAATAGATTCTATAACATTTGCAGCATCTTCGCATTTATCTGTTACAACTTCCATGATCTGATAGATTTCTCTTTTTTTAATTACTTCTTTTGCATCAGGTTCCATGGCAAACAACCTTTCAATACTCATATCAAAAATATCATCACCTTGATTCTCTATGCTATTAATTGCCACTAATGCATCAGTGATTTGACGCATGTTTTTCATGTTACGAAGTTCGGTAACAGCTTTGTGTACATGTGTACATCCTAATGCAATCAGGTCAGCCATTTTTTGAATACCAATATCATTTGGATCAACTCGGTAGAAATTTATCTTTTTTGCAGAAGCGTAAATACAATCTGCAATATCATCAAGCGAAGAGGCCAAATAATGAATATCTTCTCTGTCAAATGGGGTGATAAAATTTTTACCAAGCTCAGTAAAAATCTGGTGCGTGTAATCGTCATTGATATGCTCCATATCTTCCACTTCCTTTATCAATTTCCCCCTAATTTCAAAATCGGGTTCATTGACAACGTCTTTAAGTTTAGCTCCCATTTTAACTAGAACTTCCGATACGCTTTCAAAAAGCTGGTAAAAAACTCGGTCTTTGGGTAAAAAGATTTTGAGAATTGTATTGAACGCCATATGCTATTTATTATAATAAGTTTAAAAAAGCAAATTCATTGATTTATTTAAAAATAGTCCACAATGTTTAAAATGCTATTTAAATAGAGCACGACTAATTAAAACTACAAAAATTCAATGCTAAGAAAATCATTTTTTTTGATTTTTATTCATGGTGTTGAGCATCTGTTTATGATTGCTTTTAAGAAATTCAATATTAACAAGTGTTTGTTTAATAATTTGGTATATATATTGCTGTTAACTTAACAATTTGGTAACATTGAGATATTTAGTATTAGGGTGTGTTTATGACTAATCAGAAATTTTTTATAAATGGCATCAGAAATGAGATAGTATTTATTATTAAATATGTGGAACTATAAAATCAGTTGAAATTAAAATGATATTATAATAAAGTATATATTTATTAAATTAGAGGAAAAGGGGGGGCTTAAATTACCTTTGTTTCTCTATTTTTACGTTCATTAACTAGATTGGGTATCAGGCAGCCCTAACATAATTGATTAAATCATCTAATAAACTTATGAATAATCATCGAATATATTTGATAATTTTTGTGTTATTATCATTTCTTACTTCCTGTGTTTCTCGTAAAAAATTGTATTATTTCAACGATCAAGTTCCAGGAATTCAGCAATTATCTTCATCAAAAAATTATAATACACATTTGGTTAAGCCAAATGATAGGCTTCACATATTAGTAACATCCCCAGACCCTTCAATAATCACCTATTTAAATCCTTATGGAAGTATTAATAATGTCAGTACAAACAATAATAGAGTAAAGAGTGGGTATTTGGTCAACCTTGATGGCGCTATAGATTTTCCGATTTTAGGAAAGGTAAATTTGGCGGGGTTAACAACAGACGAATCAGCTACTTTATTAAAAGAAAAACTTAGCTATTACTATAAAGATTTATTTATTAATGTTTCCTTTGATGGAGAGATTAATTATTTGACAGGGAAAGGTGGAGGGCTTGTTCAAGTAGAAAATGAAAGATTGACCATCTTTGAGGTAATTAGTAAGATGCCTAACATAGATCCCTATGACTATAAAAATGACGTATGGATTATTAGAGAAGATAGTGGAAAAAGATATTTTGCTAAAGTAAATTTAAATAGCAAAAAGATTTTCGAATCAGAATATTATTATTTAAAAAGTAACGATTTTTTATACATAAAACCGAGTAGGTATAGTGCAAATATTTTCAATACAGCAAGTCCAATAAAAGGATTGATTACCATGTTCGGATCCATTTTGGCTTTATTATTAACAATAAAAAGTATTAAGCTATAGGTATGAGAAATGCGGATAATAATATATGGGAAGGGGTTGGTAAAAGTCAAAACAACGCAACATCTTCTTCCAATAATCCAATAATAAATATAGACTTCAGGAGGATTTTGTTTTTATGGCCGTTTGTCTTATTATTTGGATTAATAGGGTATGCAATTGGTAGTATTTATTTACGATATGTTACACCTGTTTATACTATTTCGACTAGTATAGCAATGGAAAACGATGACGAGAGTTCTTTGATGAATATTTTTGGAAAATCGAAAAGTACGATTAGTGATAAGATTGAGTATTTTAAATCTCCAACAATTGCTGCACAAATTATTGATTCATTGGGCTTGCAATATCATTCTGAATCTCAAGGAAAATTTAAAAGCAAAGATTATTATGGGACAATCAGATGGGAATTAGTGAAAATTGACAATGAAAAACCAGCATTGATAAACTTTTCAATAATACCTCAAAAGAATGGATTTAAATTTTTTTCTGGAAATGTTATTGGGGAAGCCAACTGGGATAAGCCATTTTTTATAAAAAAGAACTGCATAATTATACATAATTTTAAAAAAATAACTTCATCAAATCCGATTTTTTGCTATAATGAAGACAAAGTTTTTTTGGCTTTTTCTTTAAGTAAAAATATCGTTGTAAACGAATCTAAAACAAGTAATGCGATAACTATTAATTATTCTGACCAATCAAGTGAAAGGGCTATAGACATCTTAAATTGGTTAATTGAAATGCAGAAGCAAATCCTGGAACAGGAAAAGACGATTAAGTATACAAAAACAGTTGAATTTATCGATCATAGGCTTGATCCATTAAGTAAGGATTTGGATTCAATAGAAATGAATTTATTAAATTTCAAAGCCAAAATGGCGATAGGCGGAGATAGACAATCTATTGCAGCACCATATATTTCATCAATTACTAGCAGCGGTTCAGAGATATTTCAAATAGAAATACAAGAAGCTACGATCAAAGCACTAGAAGAATTTATCAATAACCCTAAACTCAAAGATTCTGATTTGTCTTATGTTGGACTTGAGAAATCAAATCTCCCAGACTTATGTAAACAGTTTCAAACTCTAAGACTTCAAAGAGAAAAAATGTCATTAGTGGCACAAGACATTAATCCGGCAATAAAATCTTTAGATAAAAATATTGCCGAGTTAAGGAGCAATATGGATAATCAATTAAACAACATTAAGGTTAATTTAAAAGTATTAAAAAGTATTTATCAGAAAAAAGATGAAGAAGCCAGGGCTGCATTGTTAGGTGTGCCTGTATTAGAAAAAGAGATGATTGATAAGACTAGATTTCAAGATATAAAAAGAGACCTTTATTTAACGATGCTTCATAAAAGAGAAGAAGCGTTAATTGCCAGGGCTTCAATTAGCGTTAATACTAAAATAATATATCCTCCTTCGGACTCTAATGCAATTATAAAGCCGAGCAGATCATCAATATTGTTGATATCAATAGTAATAGGGATGCTGCTTCCTATAATATTTGGTATTATTAAGGAGATTTCAAACAGAAAAATCGTTAGTAAAAAAGTATTGCAGTCTATTTCCAACATCCCAATTCTTGCAGAATTAGAACAGGTCGATACCTTTGAATCATTCCCGTTTGTTATCGGAGGCAATAATAGGTCTATGTTTGGCGAACAAATTAGGTCATTGCGAACAAATGTTAATTTCTATTTAGATCCAAAGAAAAAGACAAACTATATTTTATTAACATCAAGTGTAAGTGGAGAAGGGAAATCATTTCTTTCCATGAATGTTGCGAAAAGTTATTCGGTACAAGGTAAAAGGGTGGCCTTGTTAGAATTCGATTTGAGAAGGCCAAAAATTTCCGCAGCACTTAATCTTAAAGAAAAAAGTGTTGGTCTTACTGGATTGTTAGTTGGAAAGTATACCCCGGATGAAATTAAAATAAATATTTTTTCAGATAAAAATGAGCAACTTGACTTTTTTCCTTCAGGACCCGTTCCGCCTAATCCTCAAGAATTAATTTCGACAAGCTACATGAACACATTAAAAGAGTACTTAGATAACAATTACGACATTGTAATTGTAGATACCCCTCCTTTTGGAATTGTAGCGGACGCTCAAATTTTGGGCACCTGGGCAGATTTAGTGCTCATGGTTACAAGGTTCAATCAAACAACTAGTGATCAGATTTTAGAAATAAATGAATGGGTAGATAATGGGGTTTTTAAAAGTGTGGGACTGATATTTAATGGGGTTAAAAACAGCGGATACTTTGGGTATAAGTACGGTTATTATTATTATAAACGCAAATATGGTTATGGTTATTATTCAAGCTATATAAGTGAAAAAAAAGGTAGTAAGAAAGGTAAGAATACCTTATAAAACTAGTGATTGTTTATTGCTTTTATAGAATAACTAAAGTCCACTTGGAAATATCCTTAATATAAAGTAATGCTAATTAAAAAGGAGAATATAATTGTAACTGGAGGTGCCGGTTTCATTGGAAGCCACCTTGTAGAATTATTATTAGAACATAATTTTGCAGTAACAATAATTGATAATTTCGATTCTTTTTATTCAAAAGAAATTAAACAAAAAAACATTGCGTCTTTTATTTCAAATCCAGATGTGACATTTTTAGAAATTGATATTGTTGATAGTAATGCACTTGATCAAAATTTGAAAAAAGAAGCGTATAAGGCAATTATTCATTTGGCAGCAAAGGCAGGTGTAAGGCCATCTATCAACAACCCAATTGCTTATTATAAGGTAAATGTTGAAGGCACGCAAAATTTATTAGAGTTTGCAAGAAGAAAAAATATTCTACAATTCATTTTCTCATCATCCAGTAGTGTCTATGGAATAAATGACAATTTTCCATGGAAAGAAAACGATGAACTTCTAAAACCTATTAGCCCTTACGCTAGCACAAAACTATCATGTGAATTATTAGGTCATGTGTATAGTCATTTATATGGCATACGCTTTCTTTCATTACGTTTTTTTACAGTTTTTGGCCCAAGGCAAAGGCCGGACTTAGCAATTAATTTATTTAGCAAAAAGGTATTAAAGGGAGAGCCAATTGATTTTTATGGCGATGGAACCACTAAGAGAGATTATACATATGTTGGCGACATAGTTGATGGTGTTTACAAAGCACTTCATTATAATCAATCATTGTTCGAGGTGTTTAATTTAGGAAACAATAAAGTAGTTTCATTAAGTGAAATGGTGTCCATGTTAGAAGAGGTGTTCGAAAAAAATGCAATTATAAATTATTTACCTGAACAGCCTGGAGATGTTGCTTATACAATGGCTGATATTACTAAAGCAAATGAAAAATTAAATTACAATCCACAAACATCCTTTAATGCTGGTTTAATAAAGTATAAACATTGGCTAGAAAAACAACTTTAAATTCTTATCTCACGTTCGTCTAAATGTCAAAATTAAAAGTCCTACATATTATTAAATCTTTGGGTAGAGGTGGGGCGGAAACACTATTGCAGGAAACATTAAAAGTGCATAATAAAAACCTTTTTGAATTTCATTATATCTATTTCATACCGTGGAAAGATCAAATGGTAGAAGGAATAAAAAAAGAAGGAGGTATAGTAAATCGATTTTCTGCAAAAAATAACATAACTATCTTTTTAAAATTATTCAGTATTGTTAGGTATATAAAAAAAAATGACATTCACTTGGTGCATTGCCATTTACCATGGGCAGGTATATTAGGAAGAGCAATATTTAAATATTCGAAAATAAAACTAGTATATACAGAACACAATGTGCAAGAAAGATATCACCCTATTACCAAGTTTTTCAATAAACTTACCTTTAATTGGCAAAGTATAGCTATTGCTGTATCTGAAGATGTAGCAAATTCAATTCAACAGGCAATAAAACCTAGTATACCAATTGTGATAGTAAACAATGGTGTAAATGCAAATGAGTTTAAAAGAAATGAAAAAAAAGGATTAGAAATCCGCAATGAATATAGCATTGATGCCGACTCTATCATAATTGGAACAGTTGCTGTGTTTAGGTTTCAAAAACGTATAAAAGAATGGATAACTGTATTTAAAAAAGCCCACCAATCGTTCCCTCACATAAGAGGCTTTATTATTGGCGATGGCTTATTAAAAGCCGAGATATTAAGCCATTTGAAAGAAGAAAAAATGGAGAAGTATATATTTTTTCCTGGTTTACAAACAAATGTAATTCCATGGCTTTCTGCTGTTGATGTATTTATGATGACATCTGAATTTGAAGGATTACCTATCGCTTTATTAGAAGCGATGAGTATGAATTGTGCAATAGTTGCAACCAATGCCGGAGGAGTGAAAGCGGTAATCAGGAATGGGATAGATGGGTTTATTGAAAGCGTGAATAATTGGGAAAAATTAGAAAGCCCCCTTGCATATTTAATTCAAAATCCACAAGAGATACTTAATTATGGACAAAGGGCTAGAATAAGAGTGGAGGAAGCGTATTGTATAAGTAACATGACTAATCAAATAGAAATGATTTATCAATCGGTATCAATAAAAAAGTAAATGGAAATTGTGAATGCTCAAATAAAAGATGTTCCTGAAATAATCAGCTTACTTAAATCAAGCTTGGGAGAAAAGCTTTTGCCAAAAACGGAAGAGTATTTTATTTGGAAACATTTTAAAAATCCATTTGGCCCATCAAAAATATTATTAGCAAAAGAAAAGAATAAGATAATCGGTATAAGGGCATTCATGTACTGGAAATGGATAAAAAAAAATCAACAAGTGTTATCAGTAAGAGCTGTAGATACGGCAACCTCTCCAGAATATCAAGGGAAGGGCATTTTCAAAACATTAACGATGCAAGCTGTGAAAGAATGTAGTGAAGAAGGGGTTGAACTAGTTTTTAATTCACCTAATCCAATTAGTATGAAAGGCTATCTTAAAATGGGATGGAGTTATATTGGAAGAATGCCCATTTATATTGGAATGGGAAGTTTTTTACCAAAAAGATATTCAGAAGAAAAATTAAATAATATTTATGAAGACTACGAAATAGGCAAGTCAATTAATGATATAAGTTCAATTTGGGAAGTTGATAATGCGGATAATAAATTTCATACTGGAATAAGTCACTCATACTTAAAATGGCGATATGTTGACTGTCCAGCAACAAAATACGGATCTATTATAATGCCAGGTGATTTTGGCATGGTGTTCAGGTTTAAGAAAATAAAAGGCTATATTGAACTTAGGGTATGTGAAATATGGATTGAAAATGAAGCAAAAGAAAAAGAGTTTAAAAAAGCGCTGAATGAATTGATAAAAAAAGTTAGGCCACTTTTTTTATCCGGTTCAATTTCGGTTATGCAAAAAGAGAATTACCCCTTTAGTTTTTTTGGTCCTTTCAAAATGGGGCCTAAAATTACTTCAAGAAGATTGGCAAAAAAAAGCGGTATCAATTTTAATCATTTTAATAATTGGGCGCCTTCAATTGGCTCAATTGAATTATTCTAAAAAATGGAAATAGTTTTAGTAATCTTATTGATACTTTTATTTAATGCTTTTTTTATTAAATCTTTTGCTGGTTCATTTAGAATCAATTCTGCAAATTATCTGTGGGTTCTTTTTGCATTTCATTTTGTATTAACTATAGCGTATCTAGTATATACATTAAATGCAAGGTCCGACTCCTTTGGCTATTACAATAATACAGCATCCACTGAAGATTGGTTCTCATTATTTGAAAATGGAACAAAATTTGTTGGATTTGTAGCATGGCCTTTCATCAACGGACTGAATTTTTCTTATTTATCTATCATGATTATTTTTTCTTATCTAGGCTATATTGGGATTGTTTTATTTTACATAATAGGTATAGAGAATATCAGTTCATTTAATAACAATAATGGATTCGGACTGATTGGGTATCTTTTTTTATTGCCAAACTTACATTTTTGGACATCCTCGTTAGGTAAAGGCAGCTTAATGATTTTAGGGATTGGATTATTTACATTTGGGTTAAGCAGGTTTAATAAAAGAGTAATATATATTATAGCAGGAGCTTCAATAATTTACATGATAAGATCGCATATTTTACTAGCAATTATACTTGGAATTGCGGTAGGTATTTTTCTAACGAATATTGGGATAAAGGCGTTTTATAAATGGTTGATATTTATATCAACATTTGTGGCATTCATCTTTTTAAGCGGCAGTGTATTAAAGATTACAGATACTGACTCTCTTGACATAACTTCATCAACTATGTTGATTCATAGAGCTACTGAATTATCTCATGCAAATTCCGGAGTAGATCTTCAAAACTACAATTTGTTGTTTAAGTTATTTACATTTTGGTTTAGACCTTTGTTTTTTGACGGGTTAGGGTTACTTGGATTTTTAACGTCTTTTGAAAATGCATTTTGCCTTTTCATGTTTTTTTATCTTTTGGCAAGCCTATTTAAAAACTGGTCAAACTGGAATGGACTTTTTAGAAGCTGGTTTTTTATTTTTTTATTTGGCTCTTTAATATTATCCCAAGTCAGTGGAAATTTGGGAATAGCTATGAGACAGAAAACGCAATTCATGCCATTTTTATTTTTGCTTTATATTAAAGCACGAAGTTATAAAAATGAAATTAACAGTCGTAAATTGATGACTAAGCCAAGGTAAATTATTTATGTTTATGTTAGAACAAGGAACTTTTGTTATTTCTATAGATTTTGAACTTCACTGGGGTTGCATAGAATCAAAGAAGGAGTTAACCACTGACCATCAGCAATATTTTTTAAATACTAGAAAAGCAATTCCTGAAATGCTCTCTATTTTTAAAAAGCACAATATTCATGCAACTTGGGCAATAGTTGGAATGCTTTTTAATAAAAATATTGATGAGTGGAAAAGAAATAAACCATTGAATCTTCCTAAGTATCTTGATAGTAAAGTTTCAGTCTACGATTGGATAGAAAAAAATAATTTCCATTCGGAAGATGATCCATTTCATTTTGCGCCAGCATTAATCGAGTTAATAAAAAATACTAAGCATCAAGAAATTGGTACGCATACGTATAGCCATTACTATTGTCTTGAGCAAGGGCAAAGTCAAGAGCAATTCTTTGAAGATATTACCATTGCAAAAAAAATTGCTTTGCAAAGTGGCATTGAAATAAAGTCCCTTGTATTTCCTCGTAATCAATTCAATAATGAATACATTCCTTTTTGTAAAAAAGTAGGAATAACTGCTATTCGAAGCAATCCCGATGTCTGGTATTGGTCACCAATAGCAAAGTCGGGTTTTTTCAGAAAACTATTTAGAACATTAGATGCATATTTAAAAATAAATCCGCAAAAAAAAGTATACTTAAAAGAAATAAACGCACATGATAGCCCAATTCAATTGCCTGCAAGCAGACTATATAAGCCTTGGACACCGCGTTATACTATTATCAATAAGTTGAAACTAAATAGGATTTTAAACGAAATGACTTCGGCAGCAAAATGCGG
>Ga0114966_10001293_pt1 | contig 23243 bp, 30 predicted proteins | sample M_130207_XF_Meta_FD_87029 | JGI IMG/M metagenome (GOLD analysis project Ga0114966, IMG submission 87029) | Freshwater microbial communities from Lake Montjoie, Canada to study carbon cycling - M_130207_XF_MetaG | ecosystem: Environmental > Aquatic > Freshwater > Lake | place: Lake Montjoie... | reverse complement strand
ACACTACGATCAACATAGACAGGGTCTTTATATAGTCCAATGCTGTCGCATGTTCACAGTGCGAGAGATGGATTTGGTTCTTGTCTATGCGATTTATGAGTAGGATTTTTTTTTTCATTCTTTTTTTTTATAATATTAATTTTATTCATTAATATTATATGTCATCGGCTACTTCTAACATTACATCGTATCCTTCTGGTAGGTTAAACAGATCAACTAATTTTAAGACTATGTATGATACGACTCTTCTTCCGTATAACAAAATGTATGATAATTGTAACGGAACATTGTGCTACACTCATAGTAAAGGAACGTATATATATAAACCACATAGCGGATACGGTATGGTTGGAACAAGTTCGGCAGCCTATTTAGCTAGAAGAAAACGGCTATAGGGTTTTCTTGTCCACTCTTTAGACATATTCCTTCGACTAAAGTCTTCAGAATATAATCGGAAATGGTTTGTTAAACAACTGATTGGAATTCTTTAAATCTTGCGCTTTCTTTAAAAAAATCTTCCCAGTTTGCGTTGATCAATAACATAAATCCAAACAAATATAATAATATTTTTGTTTCATGGTCTATCAATATGCTCCTATCGATGTTTGGACTGAATAAATAAATTAGTAAACATGCTATGAATGTGATAAACACAAACTCGACTCTCTTTTTCCAATATACTATAGTTTTATCGAGTTGGCTATCTGTTTTACCTTTTATTTGTAAATATAAGTGACTGCTTGCTAAAAATACAAATATTACTTTTAAACCTATAATAAAAATGATATACATGTTATATTTGTTCATGTATATACTTTTGAAAAAAGTATAGCAAAAACGGTATATACTTTTGAAAAAAGTCGTAAGTAGGTGGAAGCAAAATCCACTGTTGGAAATAGTTTTTGCTTCCGCCTACTTACGACTTTTTTCAAAAGTGGAAAAAGTGGTTTTTGCTATACTTTTTTCAAAAGTGGAAAAAGTGGTTTTTGCTATACTTTTTTCAAAAGTATATATATATATACTAATTATAATTATGGATTCTATTCAATTATGGAAAAATCATAGACAATTTATAGATAATTTTATAGGAACTAATATGCAACCTGCTATTCATTATTTAAATGATACATTTTCTGCGATAAATAAAGCAGCCAATACATATGCTACATTTATTGGCGCCTATGCTCTAAAAAATATTTTAAATAGTACATCTTTGCCGGAAAATGACCATTATATATACCATGTAACTAATATTGACGGCCTTGTATTAGTAAACGATCCAGGAGGGTTTGCTCGCGTATACACTGATACGTTACGCCGTATGACAGAATTAGTAGGACAATTAAATACACAATCCCAATTTGCAGGTGTATACCATTTCGCGGTTGAAGAAGTAAATCGAGGTATAACAAACAATCCTATTTATTTGTTTGAAGGTAGAATAATTAATATTCGTATGAATCAAATCATATCTAGAAGTAGACCGTTAACACAAGAGTCTAAAAATTTGTTTACTGCTCTTAATAGCTCATCTATTTCTGGAACGAGTATAATATCTATATCGATTGAACGTGCGACTAATATTAATATTGCAGCATGTAAACATTTTTTACCAGTAGAACAAGGATCACCTATTTTAGGATGGCGCGGATATATTTTGTTCTCTTCCTTTTTACCACAATGGAACGAACACTATCCAGTTGCTTTAGTTTCTATAAGACAAAAACTTATTTATTCGTTTGCTGCTAGGTTTCACGAAAACGAATTATACGAAATGATTTTAGGAGTGGAAATCATTTTTAGAAATTGTGCACTTTTTTATACATTTCGCGCATCAACTATTTTTAAAGAAATGCTTATACAAAATAATGTTATATTATATCCTACTACTGGTAATGGGGGTGCTATGAGATACGTGGATTTTGAAGAATGGTTTAATAATATTTGTTTACAACAGATAGCTACACCATATTATACTAATTTACGTTACATTTTAAATACGGTTATTCGTAAGTTTGATCAATGGTTGGTCGCAAATAATTTGGGGATTTGTGTAAAATCTGGTGGGGAAGCTCTCAGATATTATGATCCAATACGTATAATATCTACGAATGATATAGATGCGAAAATATATTTTACAGCTCTTGGAATAACAAATATAACACATATTTATCAAATTATATCAAATATATTAGTATTTATTAATACTCTTATATACAAAACAAGACTTGTATCAGATATAATAGCTAATATACAAACTAATTATACCTTCAAATTTAGTGGTAAAGATTTTATACATAAGATAATTAGTTCTATTCCAGGAAAAAGATATAATTCAAGAATACGCGTTATGGAATTAAATGGCATTCGAAAATTATTTAGTATGGATATATTTGCCATAGCACAAATTGCGCAAGTTAATTTAATAACTCGCACGATTGATTACAATAATTTATTTAATATAAAGATACAAGCCAGTCCATTGGATTTAGCTTTTCAAAAGGAGATCATAGCGCCTTATATAGTGCGCCCTGAAAACAAAGAAGATATGCGCCATTCTCGTTATTATTCTACAACGCCGACCGGAATGAAAATTTCGTCTCTTGGATATATTCGAGCGGATGTTGCGTTTCTTTTAACTAATCTAGTGCGTATTCTTGCTGGAAAACATGAGAAAGATATAAGACGAATGCAGTTGCTAGATAATATAGATCGTGAAAAAGGTACATCGTCAGATGAAACATGGTTAAATAACCCAAATAATAAAGAATTAGTGGAAAAATTAGATTTAAGAAATGATCCATTGGATACTACGGTATCTAGTCCTATGGATGCTGCGTATCAGCATTTTAAAGTAATTTTAAATAGTACACTTAATAACGTAATCAATTATGGGGTTGTTGGGCAAAATGCTTTGTCTGACTTTGGGACTCTATTTACACCGGAAGATGTAGCCAAAATGACGACGGATTTGCTTGCTATACAACCATCATTTACCAGTGATCAGAAGAGCAAAACTATACAAGATGGTGGGAAAAGAAGGGTTGCTATAAATAAAAAGAAGAAGAGTAGTACTATAAATAAGAAGAAGAGGAGTACTATAAAAAAGAAGAGTGGTATTATAAAAAAGAAGAGTACTATGAAAAGAAGAGATTCATTTATAAAATAAATATAATTTATCATCTTAATAATATCTCCATTGGGTTAAAATTGTAGACGGTCTCTAACCCTAAATGTAATAATCCATGAATACCGATTAAAATACCTATAAGCGAAAGGGTTAATATACCTTTTTCATTTGTTTGGTTTTTGAATTGAGAGAAATTTCGAAGGAATATTATTAAAACGAAAAATATGATTAATCCGGTTATAACCAAAGCATAATATGACGGTTTTGTTAAAATGGAAGCGTATGTCATTGTATTATATTATATTGTATTATTATATTATATATTTCTATTATATATTTCTATTATAAATAATATAAAGACATGTTACCTTTATAATATGTCCTGGGGGTAGGGGTGGACTAGGTAAATGCTCACGTAGCTCAGTTGGTTAGAGCATCGGTCTTATGAGCCGAAGGCCTGCGGTTCAATTCCGCACGCGAGCATATATTTACATGGTTTTTTTAATGGTTACATACAGCAAACTTTTCTAAAATTTTTAAAAAAGGTAACCAGCATTTTGTAGGGAGGTAGGTACATACAGCAAACTTTTATATAAAAAAGGTGACCAGTATTTGGGTGCATTCTTGTCCGAGTGGTCTAAGGAGCCAGACTTAAGACCTGGTGTTGTAAAACGCGTGGGTTCGATCCCCACAGAATGCAATTTTTTGTCATATTTTTTATAAAAATGTCTATTTTTTAAGCTGGTCTTATGATGTAATGGTTAGCATTCCAGACTTTGAATCTGGCAATCTGGGTTCAAATCCCAGTAGGACCTTTATGATGCTTCTGTAGCTCAATAGGAAGAGCATACGGCTGTTAACCGTGGGGTAGTAGGATCGAAACCTACCAGAAGCGACTTTTTATATTTATATAAATATTTCAAATACTTATATAATTTTTGTTATTTTTTAGATTATATTTTTTGGTTATATTTTTTAGGTTATATAGTTGTTCCCATTTTGTTTTTTATACCTACTGCTTTTTTGATAGATAGATTATTTAATTGTTTTAATAATATCTCTCTTTGATCTCCATCTAATCCGTAAATAGGTTTATAATTATGATTATCATTTGTTTGTTTCCAAAATGTGTTATTATATTCTACGTATATGATAAATGAAATATTTATTTCGGTAGTACATGGTGAGATATTTTGTGTGACTGGGTAAAAACCGTCGCCATATTCATACTCGTATGAATCATAATACATTTTTACTGTTATTTGTGGTTCCTCCATATTTCTTCGACTAAAGTCTTCGGAATATAATCGGAAAACTTCGATTAAATCTACGTTTTCCTCCATAATAAATAATATTCGATTTTTCTTTATGTTATTTGTATTTGCTTTTCTTTTCTTTTTGTTTCTTTTACTTTTTTTTACTTTCTTTTACTTTCTTTTACTTTCTTTTTGCGAATAATATATTTTCAATGTTAAAATATATTATTTGTTTTGTTTTGTTTTGTTTTGTTTTGTTTTGTTTTGTTTTGTTTTGTTTTGATTTAATTTGTTTTGTTTTGTTTTGTTTTGTTTTGTTTTGTTTTGTTTTGTTTTGTTTTGTTTTGTTTTGTTTTGTTTTGTTTTGTTTTGTTTTGTTTTGTTTTGTTTTGTTTTGTTTTGTTTTAATTTTTTTGGAACTTTCTTACACACTCCCAAATCTTTGAAGCCTCATCTAGAGTAAATGCTCCTCTTCTGTGAGCTAATGTCAAAAAGTTGACCATCAAGTTTAAAGCAACAATTTCATCTGTCACTACAACATCTACCAATTTAGTTTTTTCAGTGTTCTCTTGTTCTTTCACTTGAGACTCTTGCAACACAACATTTTCACCTTCAGTTGAATCCATTATATACAAAGTATAATTATTATATTTAAGTTTTTTTTTGATAAATTATATTTTTTGATGTATTCTATTTTTTTGATTTATTCTATTTTTACTTTGTAAAAAAACATTTAAAGGTTATCGAATATATAGTATATTACTAAAATGAATACAACCGGTAATATGCTGTCACACCCTAGTTCTGTTTTTAAACATACGGATATTACGAATAAAGGATTTATCTTACTCGATTCTTTATTCAAAGAAAATGGTTGGCATCTTATTAAAAATGATTCTGATTGGATCATTTATTCCAAATTTGGATTTGAAACTGATTATTTTGAACTTAAATTGGATTATGATAAGATTCATGTTAGTATTCCATTAAAAAATAGTCAATTCCAATATAAAACTTCGTTTAATAATTATTTTCAGGCAAGCGAATATATTGAGGATAAATTAAAAGAGTATGTATTATCAATTGAAAAAAAAATTGAATGAACTTGATTATTGATATACAGTAATATAAATAAATAAAAGTAAAACAGTGAGATAGTTATTAAACAGAGTTAGTTATTAAAATATGACAGAATTTATTGAGGATACTTGTGCAGATAAATTTGATCATATTACGGTACATTTTGAGAATGGACCTATTAGTGCCGGTATAATTAACGTTCATATTCCAATCAAAGACCCCACATTTGGAATACTTAATTTACGCGCCACGAAAGTGGATGTTTCGGATTTACCATTGGAGTTGGTCTTTACGGTAGATTGTTCCGGCTCGATGTCAGACAAATGTTCTGATGGTAGAACCAAAAATCAACATATTGTTCATACATTAAAAAATATGGTGATTTACTTTTCTGAAAATACTAACATTCAAGCATACATCACTGTGTTTGCATTTGATGTCGAGATTTATAATATTGTGGAGAGATCTAAAGTCACGTTAATTAATATTGAAGAAATTTTGGTAAAAATTGATAAAATTCGCCCTAATGGATCTACAAATATTGAACTAGCATTGAATCATTTTAATGAGTATGTGCCCATTTTGAACAGCTATTCCTGTGGTGAAATCAATCATATATTTATGACCGACGGTGATGCTACCGAGGGTTGTCAAGACCCAAATGAACTAAGAGGCATTGTTAATAATAAAAATAATGAAAAGAATGAAAAGAATGAAAAGAATGAAAAGAATGGAAAGATTGGAAAGATTGGTATTAATGAAAAAATTCAGAATAATCAGAATAATCAGAATAATCAGAATAAAATTAATAATATATTCATTGGATTTGGAGTCGATCATAATTCTAAATTACTGAATACGATTAGTTGTGATAACAATAGCTCATATTATTTCATTGATAATCTTGAAAAATCTGGGTTTGTTTACGGAGAAATTCTACATGGGATTGTGTATAAGTGTCTTGTTGATATGGAAATTTCGATTCATAACGGATTAATTTATAATTATAAATCGAATTTGTGGACAGATACTTTATTTGTTGGAGATATTGTGGGGGAAACGAATAAAATATTTCATCTTATTTCAAGTGATCCGGATGAGTGTATGCAGCTGATTATTACTGGAAAGACAATGACCGGTGAAAAATATTCGCGCACTATTCCACAAAATCATGTATTTGGGCATCGCGATCTTACAAAATATATTTTCAGACAAAAGACATTACAGATGTTATTTGAAGCCAGGAAAAAAAGTGATGAACCAGATGTTTGCTTGATTGGTTTAAAATATCAAGATATTAAAGCAATACATCAGGAAGCGAAACATAATAATAAATTGATTAAAAACAAAATGATGGCGTTATTAGAAGAGATGAAGACTTATATTACTAGTCTACCAAATGATTCGAAAGACGTGAAATTTATGAAATTGTTATGCGATGATATTTATATTTCATGTAAAACTTTTGGAACAAAATATGGTGAAATGTATACTTGTGCTAGGCAAACTTCTCAAGGTACGCAGCGGTGTTATACGGTAACTCATACACCTGATTCTGTGGATGATTATGGTAATAATAATAATAATAATAATAATAATAACCAGTATTTGACGCCTAGAAGACCATCGCGCGGATTACAGAGACAAAATAGTGGCATTTGTGCGCCGGCTAAGTTATGTTTGGATCTTGTTTATAATAATGATTCTGATAATGATAATGATAATAGTAGTATAGATAGTATATTAAGGGCCTACCAAATGTCAGATATGTCCGATACTCCATATACTACTCCAATTGGGTTAAGAGTTATGCGTTCTATTAGTTCTGGTAGAGGAGACGCTTATATTTCAACGGAAGAAGAAGAGGAAGAGGAGGAAGAAGAGGAAGAGACTCAGTCAAATATTTAATTTGTTATTATGATTTGGTTTTATGATTTGGTTTTATGATTTGGTTTTATGATTTGGTTTTATGATTTGGTTTTATAAAAAATAAATAGTTTGTTTATTTTTTATTTGGTTATTTGGTTTGGTTTGGTTTATCTATTTTGTGAAAAAATTATTTAAATCTGTCCGTAATCTATTTAATAATGGAAATTTGGCTATAACTTCAGATGTTGTAGTAGGTTCTTTTATGTTCCATAAATATTTCCATATTGAACTTACATTTGTTGCGGCCATATCTGGCGTGTCGTTTCCAGAAATATTTAACTTAAAAGGGCACGAATATTCCGCCGGATCGTTTAACGCAACACATGGATTACACGGCGTATCAATAAAACTAAACCCAGGTATGATATTATTCAAATTATTGTAATCTATTACTGGTGTTATTTTTTTCGTTTGAACTCCAGTTATTGGATCTTTACCAGTAAATTCTATTTTTTGTAGCGTATTTTTACCTGATTGGTCTGTTCCACATTGTATTATATTTTTCATTGGACTTATTAATCCGGATTTATACCCATAATCGCCCCAACCACTCGGTAAATCTTCTTTGGGATTTACAGATCCATCATGAATGCTCACTCCTTTTAATAAAAACTGTCCTTCTTTTGTCTCCCACGATAGTATTTTTAAAATAGCGGCTTCGGTATAAACAGTTCTTGCCGTATTTACCGAATCTTTCGCATTTGTCCTTACATACGGATTTGTGCTTACGGCTGCTTCGTACAATTTTTGAACCTCTTGAGACCATGGCCACATACCATTTTTTAAAAAGTAATCTAACTCTTGCTGGCTGGCGTCTTTCTGTATCTGGGTTGTGTCGAATATAATATGTGGGTTTGTAGTATATTGATATTCAATAAATTGGTTGGTCGAATCTTGCGTCCAGTTAAATCCTTCTTTTTCCGATAAATGAGAAAATCTGTATAAAATTACAATGACGATTCCTAGAATGATACCATTTTTATAATCTTTCATTCCCACTAGTAAAATAATAATTAATAAAATGAAATTCCCTAAAATTGTATCAAAGAGAGAAACGAAAAAATTAGGGATGATATATAGTATCGACCATATTACTAATAAGATTGTCAATAGACCTATTAAATTTGTCTTGTTTGTATCATTGAATAAGTTTTTAAAATTGGATGGTATCTTCATAATAAATAACTATATATTATATTCATTCGACTAAAGTGTTCGGAATATAATATATATTTATACTTTTTGAGGGGTCGATCTTAATTTAAACCGGTGGATGATTTGAGATACCATTCTGGTGGTGTTAAATAGATATTGGATGTATTACACGCATTGCCTACGTTTGCCACTCTTATACCGCCTGTTTGGATACCGGTTCCAGTTTGAACCGCAAAAGGGAACGGTTTTTGCGCACCTGTAGGATTGGAGCATTTTCTTTGAACAAACATGGTGTATTGACTGGACGAAACCGGTTGTCCTATTGTCTTTGTATATGGTCCATTGCGCGCCATATCGTTAAATTTGAAATTTGCTGTAGATGTTTTACATAGCGTGGGGCCGCAACCAACTATATGTCCTATATATTTTTCGGTGTCGTTGACGTCTATGTTACACGTGTTGGCGGTTGCTTTTTTATGAATATACATACCTTGACTACTCGATTCTGTTTGGTTACCAGTATTTACCGGCTGGACCCAATAATTGGGGTATTGTCCATTATGTATCCATCTGTATTTTTTCTCCAACATACCTTTCGTGGATAAAACGGATGGTTTTACATATAGATATTGATCTCCTTCTACAATTACTCGGTTTACATTATAAACCGGTTCTGGGCGAGCATAATATCCGAATGTTCCACCGGCACCCATTGGCTGCGTTCCTCTAAAAGGTGTTCCATTTTTTGAAAATTTGCTCTCTTTTCCAATATATCCTACATTTCTATGGCCGCCATTTATTGAGAAGCCTTCTGTGCCGTAATTTTGAATGGCTTGTGCTAATCCGAGTGTGCTGTGGCCAAAGGGGCCTTGAGGCAACCAATAACCGCCTGGAGTCTTTCCGGATCTTTTTGATCCATAATTAATGACTGATTTTCTTTTAAAGGCAACGATTGACATTTATGTATTATAACATAATGTGAGATAATTATGTTATATTATTTTCTTGGGTTTTTTGGGTTTTTTGGGTTTTTTGGTTTTTTGGTTCTTGGTTTTTGGATTTTTTAGATCTTAGATCTTAGTTTTCTTGTCTTTCTTGTCTTTCTTGTCTTTCTTGTCTTTCTTGTCTTTGACATTTTTAAATTTGGGTATCGATGACTTACAAAACATATCGCTGTCAATACCGAACCATGTTCATCTTTCACATCTAATGACTCATATACAAATACTTTGCCTGGATGGATTTTATATCCGGTATCAGTTATATTGTCTTTATACATGATAGTTCCTCCTACAATGTTTCCATAACCTCTTCTTTTTATCATTCCAGAAATTGATTCTGCTAAACTATCTTCGGACTCTTTTCTTGATCCGGAGCCAGAATACTCACACGCAAACCCACCTATATATTTGCCTTTGGGATCTATTATTGTGGTTGTCATTACGGCAGCACTTATTTTAGAACCTTTTTTACCATTTGCTTGGGCTTTTATACATTCCAATACTTCGCCCCAATTTAATCTTTTTAGTCCTTCTTCTCTCGATATTTCTTTGGCTTCTGTTGGAATCACACTGGTATATTCGATTACGTTGGTATTTTCTATACCGGCGTCATTTAATGCGGCATCGTAGGAGCCGGTCTCATATGGTAATCCTTTTGATCCAGCAGAGGATTCACCCTTTCCTTTTGTCAAAAAATATTCGTATGGTATGCGATTTCCTAGAATAAAAGCCATAATTCTATATATATTATATAAATATTAAACTTCTTTTTTTTGGGTCTTCTTTTAAGCATCTTTGTAAAAAACCATATAATTTTGTACCTTTTATTTCATTTTGTTCTACTATTTCATTTTGTACTACTATTTCATTTTGTTCTACTATTTCATTTTGTACTACTATTTCATTTTGTTCTACTATTTCATCATTATGTTCTCTCAATAATAAACAATCTATTATCAAATAACCTAAACTATAATAGATTGTTTTATAATATATTTCAGTTGGTATTTCTCTTATCATTTTTACTTCCGGAGAGAAAAACATAGTACTTTCGAAAGGGAACGTAACTATTAATGTTTCATTTGATGTTATATCTAATAAATAATCATTTGATAAATACATAAATTTATTTCCATCTATTACGATTATTTTTTCTGGATCGTATCCTAAAAATGCCTTGGAGTTGATGGTGATTAAATATTCTATTTGTTTTGTTAAATGTGATATCATTTTTAAAACGGTATTGTATGGCATTTTGTTAGAGCCATTTGCGATTTTTAATTCTTTTTTGAAATCTTGTAGGGTTTTTACAGAGGTTGCTTTAAAAGCGAGTGATTTATATTCATCTATTATAGTTGATCCTAATATTATATTTGTTCTTGTTACAGATTTGATTAATGATTCACTATATGATAAAAAATGTATTATATACTTGGTTGCGTTTTTATCATCTTGTAAAATTTGAAATTCATCTGTGTTTATTATTATTGTGGACATTTTATATTTTATTATATTATTATTTAACTTTATATATTTTGGAATTATGACGTAAAAAAAAATGTACATTTTATACATTTTTTTTATTTTTGTTTTTATTTTTGTTTTTATTTTTGTTTATGTTATTCTAGTTTATTTTATTTAGTTTCTCCTTCTTCTCCTTCTTCACCTTCTTCACCTTCTTCTTCTTTTTCGATTTTTAATAGCTTCTTGAGAACTTGCGTTTTTTGTACAAACTCCTTCACTGCCGTTCCGGAGTTTAGTTGCTTTCCGCTCTGCTTAAGACCTACGCTTGCTCCAGTAGTAACATCTTCTTCTTTTTCTATTTTCTGATTGTCTTCGAGTTTCAATATCTTCTTGAGGATTTGCGTTTTTTGTACAGGAGGTGAACTTGACGGTGTTCGCGGTTCATATTTTTGGTTTTGAGGGCGGCCTCTAACCTGTTGTTCGCCTCCATTTTGTTTGTTATTGAAGTCTTCTCGTGAAAGACGTTTTTGGGGCGATCTGTTGTCGTAGGCGAGCGACCTGACCGCGGATGCCTGTATAACGTCTATTGTGTTTTTGGTTATGATAACATTGGGCGCGTTATTGTTGTTTACTGTATCGAATTGGAAAACGGCTTTCTTTACAACTGGTTTTTGCTGTTGTAAAGACGTGTTTCTTTCATACTTATTTGCGGTTGGTTCTCTGTATGCGGAGACCTTCCAAAACCAAGGATCATCATAAATGATCTTGATCTCCTTACCATTTAAGAGCCTTTCGCGCGCGATTGCGGCGTTCCCTTCATCGAACCATTTCTTAAAATGGATAAATACTCGATTAAACTTCTCCCCTTTTTCAGTACTTTTACTCACAATATCAATTCGGTCCACAATGCCCATATTCAATTCATCAATTGTCTTACGAATGCGTGCTTCGTTGATATTGACAAATACTCTTGGAATACAGATACTAGGAACATTGGCTGGAATAGTTCTGAAATCGATTACGGTGTTTGGTCCGGACATTTTATCGATAACTTATTATTATTATTATTATTATTAATCTTATTATTATTATTACTTACTTACTTTTATTAATTTATATTTTGATCTTTTTTTGGAGGTATCAATATCTTACTTGGTTTAAAACAATTCAATTTTTTTTTTAATTTAGTTGGTTTTTAAAATACTAATTTTTTATATATTTCTTTTTTATTTTTTATTTTAGTGCTTTTTTTTAAGTGCCTTTTTTTCTGCGATTGATTATATAAAAAATTGAAATGCTTTTCTACTATACTATTATTACTATTACTATTATTACTATTATTACTATTATTACTATTATAAAAAATACTATTATAAAATATGAAGCGCAAATTTGAGGCAGCATTTGAGTCAGCGTCATATGATGATGAACGATACGGTCAGAGGATTGATCCTGACTATTTTATCAATCATCATGCTACTTCGCCTGAGGAAAAGATTGAGGATAATGCGGTGTATAAATGGTGTTTGGAATATTTAAAATCAAAGGATATAAATATAAACAAATAAAATTGAGATACTTTTACGTCTTCATTTAGATGTATATAAAATGGATAATATAATGGATTTAAAAATGCCGATGTTTATTACTATGGATAATGTATTATTAGCGAATAGTATGCTTGATAAAAATTGTGTGGTTACTAATATTTATAACAATGTTTGTTTTGTATGTAAAACATTGTTATATATTGCTTCTGATTGGGGATCTGTTATTTTCGCAGGGCTTGTTTTACTGGCGCTGCTTTTGAATGATTATAAAATGTATGAAATGAACAATCAATTCAATAAAATCATTGAACAAATGGAAAATGATATTCATGTAATACGTAAAATAAATATTCAAAGAGAGAATGATATCGAAGTAGTCATGATTCATAATGCTTTAAAAATAAAGGAATATTGTAATATGAATGAAAAACGAATGTTGGTTATTGAGGAGATGATGAATCGTGAGTATTTTTAAAGATTTGTTTGTTGTTTATTTGTTTATTATTTGTTTATTTATTTTATATGGAAGAGAGAATATTTGTATTTGTAATTGTATTTGTGAAGACCATATTGTCATAATATTCTATAAATTCATGTATATTTTTTTCATCTAGTTTACTTAATACTAAGATTAATAATTGGAACGCATCTTTGTATTTGTTGTTTAATATTAAATTGTCGATTGTTTTTTTTGATTGACTTATATATTTGATTATATTTTGTTGTTGTTGTTCCATATTGTATTATTTATATTGTCTCATTTTTAATATATTGTCTCATTTTTAATATATTGTCTCATTTTTAATATATTTACTGCGATGATATTCTGAAGACTTTAGTCGAAGGAATATAATCGGAAAACTTCGATTAACATCTACGTTTTCCTCCAAAAGGGAGATCTAATAAACGACGCATTATTTAATTCTTGCTTCAATTGATTTAATAAAAGGAATTGGTTGTCGCCGGAGTTGTAGCTATTTTTTCCAGAATTTGGCTGATATTGTGGGCGATAATTAGGGTCGGCGCTGAAATTAGTATTGGAACCATAATTTGTGTTGGAATTGGCTCCATAATTCGTGTTGGAATTTGGATTGGAATTGGAATTAGAGTTTTGATTGGAATAATAATTCGAGTTTTCATTGGAATTGGAATTGGAGTTTTGATTGGAATTGGGATAATAATTGGATCCGTAATTAGGAGTAGAGTCATTCTCTACATTATAATTGGAGTTGGAATTGGAATTGGAATTTTGTCCGTAACTGTTATTATACATGGGATTAAAATTAGGATCAGCATTGTAATTATAGTTGTCGTTATTAAAGTTGTCATTATTGTTTTGATTGTTTTGATTGATATTATATTGATCGTTGTTATTATTATTTTGATCGTTGTTATTATTGGTTTGATCGTTATTATTGTTAGACGCCGAACATGTTGATTTTGATGTCGAACATGTATCCGTGTCATAAGAACTAGGTAGGCGTTTACCGACTGAGTTCGCGCTCTCATCTGGATCCAAAGTATCTGGATTTATACATCCCTTCTTTTCGCACCAAGTACACATTCCATTTGAGGTATATCCTGATAAACACGTTTTACATGTTTTTCTTGCTCTACAGTTTTGCTGCGGTCCGTAGCCAGATTCATCGTTTTGCGCCACTCCGTATGCTGTGGCCGAATTAGATCCAGTTAAACCTTCCATATGCCTACTCAGAAATATATTTATTAAAATAAAAATAGGAATCATTACTACCGCCAAACGAATGTCTAAAAATACAAATACAAATAATGAAAAAAGAAATACTATATTGCCTAAAATACCATTTGATAAGAAGGTAAATAATGCTGGGCTTATATACACAATAAATATCATTAATAATGATAGCATTACTCTAATGCTTAGACGCGTATTTTTATTTTTAAACAGTTCTTTAATAGAATTCATTTATTATATTGTGATATAATAATCTGATAATAAAGATTTCTTACTATGTTATATTATATCTAATGATAGAAGAAGACGAAAAAGAAAAAGAAAAAGCAAAAGCAAATAATTTAATTGGCGAGGTTGTTGGATGTCGTCATATTTTGACAACTGGTAAAAATAAAGATACCTCTTGTGGTTGTTTGAAAATATATTGTAATAAAATGTGTTTGAAACATCATAAAATGAGTGTTGTTGCGAATCAGAAAAAATATGGGGATTATGGTAATCCAGATCAAGCGGATTTATGGGTCAAGTGGGTGATGAGTGGACCTTGAGTTTTAGATCTTGATTTTTAGATCTTGTATAGAACTTGTATAGAACTTAAGTAGCACTTGAGTAGATCTTGTTTTGTCTTAGATTAGAACTTGTATAGATCTTGTATAGATCTTGTATGGAACTTAATATGTATTAGAGGTTGATCTTGTATGGAACTTAATATGTCTTAGATTAGAACTTGTATGGAACTTAATATGTCTTAGATTAGAACTTGTATGGAACTTAATATGTCTTGTATAGATCTTGTGTAGAACTTGAGTTGTCTTAGAGGTTGATCTTGAGTAGAACTTGAGTAGAACTTGAGTAGAACTTGAGTAGAACTTGAGTAGAACTTGAGTTGTCTTAGAGGTTGATCTTGATTAGATCTTGAGTAGAACTTGATTAGATCTTGAGTTGTCTTAGATAATACATACTGACTAATGTACTGTGCGATAGTTCCGTTAGACCATTGAATCTATAGATATAGTACGAATACCGTAATTAATACGTCAACCTATAGGATCCAGTAGAATACCGTATAATACCGTATAACAAGGTCAAGAAATGAGTGACAAAACGAGAAATGAGTGACAAAATGCTCATACGAATCGAGGTCCCTAGTGGGTCAAGAAATGAGTGACAAAACGAGAAATGAGTGACAAAATGGCGCGCCGTATTTACAGGCAAATAGAGTAAAAAAAGGCTTCCCTCGAAGTCAATTTTTACGTGTATGTTATATTATATTGTATGTTACGTTATTTACAGTTGTCTTTAAAATATGGTATAACTTTCTACACGATGAATATTATTTACATATGTAACGAATCCATGGTCCTCAGATTCATCATCAGATTCCAAATCTGAGTCAGATTGATCGGCCCACGAGATTCTCTTCGAACACTTCCAATTGGTGAAATCTGGCGCCACCACTGGTGTTTTGGCGGCAATAAATGCGTACGATTTGACGTCTATTTCTTGCGCAACTGGGGTTTGGACTGGGACTGGGGCTGGGACTGGGATTGGAGTTGGCGGCTTATGACTTCTATTCTTGAAAAGATCGCAGTGCTTGATGGTGTGCCCAGATTGGCTACAATACCGGCAATTAATGCTCAAAAGGGTGGGACAAATCACCTTACTGTCGGCTCCAGTAGAACTTCTGACAAAATGACTGGTATATTCTTTCTCCGGTTTTCCTGCCGCAAAACAAATCTTACAGAAAGGTTTTGGCTTATTATTATTATTATTATTCTTCTTTGTTGACATTTTCGCAAATTTTGATTTAGACTTGATACTTTTTGATATTCTTTTTTATATTAGATAAAAGCATTTCAATTTTATTTAATATGTATACAAACATTTTATACAAATAATTTATTATATTTGATTGTAAATTTTTTGTTGACAATTTCGCATTTTCAGTATACAGGTTTCTTTCGTAATCACGTTAAATGTACCTTTACCTTTTATAGGAGTGTTGTCCTCGGTAAATATTTGTTTCGCCGTGGACAAAGTCGTACAAAAGTAGCATTTAACCAGCCGCTCCATAATCGGCTTAAACTCTGGCTCTTCTTTGAGAATCATTTTGACGGCAGTTCGCATAACCATGATTCCACCCTTTTCCGATAAGCCGCTGAGCTGTTTCCCTATTTTCTGCAGTTCCGCTATATATATATCTTCAATTTCTTCATCATCGTTACCATTACGTTCTAAGTTTTTCCCATTAATAGTTCCTTTCAAATACGCTTTAACAAAATTTTCTACTTCCACTTCATTGTAAATACAAGCTATTGATTTTGTATACAATACGTATTGCCGCAAACACTCCGCTAAAATTTTCAACGATTTTGCCGTATTTTTGACAAAGATCGCGTCTGGATTCAAGACAATTTGCTGTTTCCCTGTATGATTTATATGTATCTGAAACGTCGACGTATCTAATACATTTCTATCGTTCATTATCAAATTTATTAGATCGCATGGTAGTCTATGTGCGGCCGTCATTTTTAAAATATTATTTATGCTTTTTATTATACCTTTTTTATATTCCATATAAAGTATTTCAATTTTTTAATAAATTTTTAGCATTTTATTATAATCGCAAATAATAAAAAAAAATGAAATACTTTTATTATTGTATATATAATACATCTTCTACCCCAAATATTTCATATCAATATGGTTTCTATCGTAAGTCGCTTCTTCGGATTATGTACAATTGTTAATTTACTGTATATTATAAAAACCTCAGCAATCTCCACATGTGTAATTATCGTGTTCTCGTTTGTATATATGTTTATTATGGATAATAGTATTATTGATATACTTATTTATGTCGCGCTATTTATAATATGCGCAATGTTCTTTGATTTAATTAAAAAATTTGATAAATTGGTAGCTGATATTATAGAAAAAAAGACAAAAAAAGGTCCTCTTTTAACACCTATTCCACTAACAGTGGACACATCTTTTAAACAAGATTAGATTATGTTAGAATTAAATTAGAATAAATTAGATTAGACAAAAAAAAATAAAAACAAAATAAACATAAAAATGGCATGTCACATAGCATGCCATTTTTTCTTTTAAAATAAAATATTAGTTTTCGATTTTTAAGCTGTATTTTAAAAAAAATTGAGCTTTTTTTATTTGTATTATGATTCGCATATCATATCTTTATCAATTATTTATAAAAAATGGACCTCTTTAAAAAATATCTCGACCGCACCAGCATGGATCACAAGCAATACCAGTATGACGGCGTTGCGTGGTGCGTCAAAAATGAAACCTGCGTCAACCCACCATGTAATGTTCGCGGCGGCTTCGTAGCGGATGAAATGGGACTCGGCAAAACCATCATGATGATCGGCACCTTTCTATGTAATTTTGTACCGAATACCCTCATTGTTGTGCCGCCTATTCTCATAGATCAATGGTACACCCAAATACTTCGAACTACCGGACATAAAGCCCTCATTTACCACGGCGTCGATAAAAAAACAATCACTCTCGACCAGCTGAGCAGAGCCACGATTGTTATCACCACATATGGCGCCATCACTCTCACCAAAAAGCAGGTCAAAGATGACTTTATTACGCCGCTACATAAGGTGAACTGGTCGCGCATTGTCTTCGATGAGGCGCACCATCTGCGTAACCGAAAAACGACCCTTTATCTCAGCACTATGCTTTTAAAAGCCAACATTCGATGGCTCGTCTCCGGCACGCCGGTTCAAAATAAAAAACAAGACTTCTACAGTTTGTGTTCCGTTCTCAAAATACCTACTTCGTTTTACACCGATTCCGCCAATCTACCAACCTTGGCGCGCGCCTTCATACTGAAGAGGACTAAAACCCAGGTCGGCATACAAATGGCCCCCATAGTTGTAACGAGCAACATCGTCAATTGGCAAAATAAAAAGGAAATGGAATTGTCCGAGGAGCTCCATTCCGCTCTGGCTTTCAGTCATGTTTCCGGCAATAAAGGCAACAAATTGATGGTGAATACTTTCAGCGAAGGCGGCATTTTGGCCCTCATGTTGCGGACCAGACAGTCATGTATTCTGCCTAAGCTGATGGCACCTTATCTCGATAAACTCATCGCGTTGGGATTTCTCAACAACTATGAATCATACCAAGAGGCGTTTGATCATAGCAGTAAGTTAGATTCTGTTGTCCAATCTATTCTAGAGAGAAAGGGAAATGGTTGTGGGAAAATCATATTCTGCCAGTTTAAAGAAGAGATTGACACGATCGCCGCGAAATTGCGCGCTGGGGGGATGGATAGCGTAGTGACTTTTGACGGCAGAACCAGCGCTACAAAAAGGTCTACTATTCTTCGTGAAAAGAACGAGGCTCTTATTCTACAAATCCAAACTGGCTGCGAAGGTCTTAACCTACAGGAAAACTATAGCGAGATATATTTTGTTAGCCCACACTGGAATCCGGCGGTTGAGGACCAAGCGGTGGCCAGATGTCATCGCATTGGACAGCTCAAACCTGTTATGGTTCAAAAATTCGAAATGTGTAATTTTGTAAGTGATGATGATCAACAGATCCATACTAAAACGATGGATACGTATATTTCAAATGTTCAGGAGAGAAAAAGATATATTGCTATTGAGTGTATGGAAAATGTTCATAATAATTAGATTTTGTGTTTTATATATTTGTTTCCTTTGTTTGTAATCTATTTAAAAAAATGAAAAATGGGAGGCGTTTTGCTTCTCCATTTTTTACTTTTTTTTCTTTAAGTTACTTTGGGAATAATATATATAAACATGGAATTTTTTGTCCCAAGACTTTTTTGGGAAACTCGATTTTGGACATTTATAAATGTCCATTTTTGGGTTTTGCAAAAGAGTTTCCAAATTTGTCGATTTTAACTGCATAATTGAATTTTATGGTCTAGACACCTTTTAAAAGTTTTTCAATTTGTGACGATAAAATTTTTAACATTTTTGGTTAGATGTTTTTTTTTATATCTTTAGAAGATACAAATGGATACAAAAAAACATCAAAAAACATCGATTTTACATATATCTGTTTTTATTACGTTAAATGCTGTAAAAATGCGGTTGATCTATACACCATTTACATGATAAATACGTTTTTAATCTGAAAGGATACAAATGATACATAAAAAACATCAAAAAACATCAAACCATATAGATGTGATTATTGAAACAAATATATATATCCTTCTTACGAATGACATTACCAACAAAAATGTAAGCATAACCGCTCCAAATGATGACGATTCTTATGCGCAAGAAAATGTCATTTTTACTTTTTTTCTTTAAGTTACTTTGGGAATAATATATATAAAACATGAGATTTTTTGTCCCAAGACTTTTTTGGGAAAGTCGATTTTGGACATTTATAAATGTCCATTTTTGGGTTTTGCAAAAGAGTTTCCAAATTTGTCGATTTTTACTGCATAATTGAATTTTATGGTCTAGACACCTTTTAAAAGTTTTTCAATTTGTGACGATAATTTTTTCACTTTTAATTAAAATAATTTAGAAGAATTATTATATTAGCTAACTATAGGAAACAAATGGAAACAAAAGGTTGCGAAAAAAATGCGAAGAAGTTCTGTTGTACATCATGTGATTATACTACGTCAAGGAAAAGTAGCTACGACAAACATTTACTCACTGCTAAACACAAATATACCCTAATAGGTGACATCGGTGACACAAAAGTTGCGAAAAGTTGCGAAAAGTTGCGTTTTGTATGTAATAATTGTAATATAAAATATCTCTCTAGGAATGGCTTATGGAAACATCGCCAAAAATGTAAGCATAATGCTCTTAATGACGACGACACTTCTGCGCAAGAAAACCTCATTTTATCTAATCTTATCTTAGAAATTGTTAAACAAAATAAAGAATTAATGAAGGAAAACCTCGAATTTAAGGACATCATGATGGACTTGGCTAAAAACGCCGGCAATAATACTATGATCCATAACAATACCAACAATTCACATAACAAAACATTCAATTTACAATTCTTTTTAAACGAAACCTGTAAAGATGCCATGAATATTATGGATTTCGTTGATTCTTTAAAGTTACAACTTTGTGATCTAGAGAGAATAGGAGAGGTCGGATTTGTTACCGGAATCTCTGACATTATTATCAAAAACTTAAAGGCCCTCGACGTTAGTAAACGACCTGTTCACTGTGCGGATAATAAGAGGGAAGTTATGTACGTAAAAGACAACGACAAATGGGAAAAGGAACAGAATGACAACCAGAAACTGAAAAAGGCCATTAAACACATCGCTAAAAAAACAGTATGAACATTAATCTCTTTAAAGACAAATACCCTGATTGTATCAATAGCCATTCTAGAAAATCCGACCAATTTAACAAAATTTACATTGAAGCTTACGGCGGATCTGGCAACGAAGATGTGGACAATGAAAACAAAATTATCAAAAATATCGCCAAGGTTGTTTTTATTGACAAGAATTGATTTTTTTATTTTATATTTTATTTTATATTCTATCGATCTATCGATCTGAAATTTTTATATCATTATTTACATTATAACCGCTTACATAATTATGCCCTACTTGCCAGTGTAACTGATTAAAATACGCCGACCATCTTAGCGCATATTCCGGACACTTACCTGTTTTTATATTCTCCACATCATCCGCACAAGTTATACTATAACTTCGGATAAACCTGAGCCTTTTCTCCACGTTATTATTATTTTCATTCATTGATTCCATTTTAACTTTTTATACTCAGAGAGAATGTGTAGAATTAGTATTCAATTTTATTTTTTTATAAATAAAATTGAATCAATTGAGTTTAAATACAACTCATTATCCTATTTATCAATATAACTATCAAACATGATCGCGCCAATTAAAAAACACTTCAGTTCTTGGACTTATTATTTTAAAAATATTCTCTCTGAAGAGAGAAAACTAGAGTATGCGTTGAAAGAATATTTACCTTTAAACGTGTATGATGCTCTATATTTACGAGAAAATAATTATATTAATTCTGCACAGTATAAATTTCAATTTTATCTCTATAGAATACTACAACTACAGAACAATACACTTGATCATTTATACGACTATGATGACGACGACGACTATGTATACTGTGATATGGTATAACGGCGCGCCATATACGAGCCCTACTTATACGCCGTCGAGAAATGAGTGACAAAACGAGAAATGAGTAACAATATGATCCACCTATATTACGTCGAGAAATGAGTAACAAAACGAGAAATGAGTGACAATATGATTCACACCTTGTTATACAATAAAAAAAGGGGTTTCCTTTTTTATTTTAGTTATTAAATTGTTACAAGAGTTTTAAAAAGCAATATATGAAATGGTAATATATGAAATGGCAATATATGAATGATAATATATGAATGGTACAGATAAGATACTTTTTTTATTTTGTTTTTGTTTTTTTATTCGTCATATTCCTCCTCCTCTTCCTCCTCCTTGGCCTCACTGAAGTCTATCTTGTTTGAAGATTCGTTCCACTGTCCTACCACATCTTGCTCTAAGTTGTAGATGATGCCGGTCTTTTTTGACTTCAAATACTTTACGCCTTCGAATTCAAATTTTTTTACGACGTCTGCCTCCTCTTCCGCAGCTGGAGTGCTTGCCTTCTTTTCATCAGACTTGGCCTTCTTTTCATCAGACTTGGCCTTCTTTTCATCAGACTTGGCCTTCTTTTCATCAGACTTTGCTTGCTTCTCTAAGGCGGCGGCTTCAGTCTTCGCTTTCTTCTCTAGAGCCGCGGCTTCAGTCTTCGCTTTCTTCTCTAAGGCTGCTTGAGCTTTCTTCTCTTCAGCCTTCGATTGCTTCTCCAAGGCAGCTTGAGATTTCTTCTCTTCAGCCTTCGATTGCTTCTCTTCAGCTTGAGCTTCGACAGGAGCTTCGACTTGAGGAACTTCGACTTCAGCTTCGACTTGAGGAACCTCGATAGGAACTTCGACTGGAACTTTAGCAGCTTTAGGAGCTTTCACAGCTTTAGCAGCCTTAGGAGCTTTCACAACTTTAGCAGCTTTAGCAACAGGAGCTTCTACAGGAGCAGGAGCAGGAACTTCTACCGGAACTTCGATTGGCATAGGAGCAAGAGCAAGAACTTCGACTGGCATAGGAACCGGAACTTCCGCATTCGCCGACGCCACCAATGACGCAAAGAGGTCGTCTGTCTCGCCTTCAATCTCTACCACCTTCTTCGACTTCCTTGGGCGGCCCTTTGACTGCTTCTCGCTCTTCTCCTTTGGCTCACCCTTTGGACGACCGCGCTTTCCTTCCGACTCTTCCACTACTTCGAAGTGAATTCGGTCCACCGTCACACCATGCTTCTCCGCCTCCGCCAACACCATCTCCTCCGTCACCTTGTGTTTCTTCATCACCTTTGTGTAAGCCACTGGACTTCGACCTGACGGATCTTTGAACTCCATCAGGCCTACTTTCAAACGGTCTTCTATGCGGCCATAGTCTGGCTTTCCTGACTCGTTCTTTGACGCCTGGGCTGAGCACACTTTACACAACTCTTCCCCTCCTTTTCGCACTTGGCATTGCGTGTACAGACCTCCGTTATGACGCAGACCTCGACAACTATTCTCCGACAATGACAGCACACACGGCAACGGAAATAACGACTTCGACTTCGACACCGACTTCGACTTCGACTTCGACACCTTCGACAAAGACAACACAGACAACGACGACAACGCCTCCGACGCATCGAAGTTATATTTCAAACCACACTCCCTCACCACCTCTTCCACCATCACTTTCATCATCTTACTCAACATCTTTTTATTTTTTTAATACTTTATTTTTTCCTTTTTGATACCACTACCATTCTATTTTTTACCTTTCTCAATTTTTTATTTTTTTCACTTTTTTCACTCTACACTAAAATTTTGTCTTTT
>Ga0114966_10001292_pt1 | contig 23248 bp, 11 predicted proteins | sample M_130207_XF_Meta_FD_87029 | JGI IMG/M metagenome (GOLD analysis project Ga0114966, IMG submission 87029) | Freshwater microbial communities from Lake Montjoie, Canada to study carbon cycling - M_130207_XF_MetaG | ecosystem: Environmental > Aquatic > Freshwater > Lake | place: Lake Montjoie... | reverse complement strand
TGTTGCTGTTGCTGTTGCTGTTTCTCTTGCTGTTGCTGTTGCTGTTGCTGTTGCTGTTTCTCTTCTCGTTTTTGTTTTAATAATTTAATTAAATTATTTTTTAATTCACTTGGTCGAACAAAACTTGGCATTTTTTTTAATGTTTTTCCATTTGGTTTGTTTTTATTTCTTTTTTGTAAATTTGGATTTAAATGTTCATGATTAATTACAATTTTTTTTTTGACTTCGCTCATACTTTATTTATGAAATTAAATATATTTGAATATAAATATGTTTATCTTTTTTATTTATTTTATTATTTTTAATTCCTAATTTCTGGTTCCTAATTATTGCATCTATTATATTATATAGTATTTATCTAATTATTTAATTTATTAATAAATATATTTTAAATTTAAAAACATTTTAATTTATTAATAATTTATTAATATTTATGAAAGATATTTAAAAATAAATTGATTTATAAGTTAATAAGATTCCTCTTCATAAATCAAGACCGCGAACAATGGAGTTTTGTGCTGCTTCGTCTGCTTCGTCTGAGTATAATAGGTTTGCAATAGCTGAGATTGGCATTCTTCTTGGTGCTGAAAACGTTGGTGCTGAAAAAGAAAAAAAGAAACAACCAGGAAAAGAAACGACGACAATAACCGCACCCGCGTATGATTATGATGATGACAAAAATATAGGTTATGAAGAAGCACCGTGGACAATTATCGGTTCTTATTTTGACGGTCAACATTTGAAACGATTGGTAAGACACCAGATCGAATCATATAATGATTTTATAAATACTCAACTCGAAAGAACAATTAAAATGTTTAATCCCGTTGCAATCATGTCGGAACAAGATTTAGATAAGAAAACAAAAAAATACAAGTTAGAAATTGAAGTTACGTTTAGTGATTTTCATTTATATCGTGCTCAAATACATGAAAACAATGGGGCAACCAAACTCATGTTTCCTCAAGAAGCGCGGTTAAGAAATTTTACATATGCATCTACAATGACAGTAGATGCAAATATAAAATATATTGTTAGAACCGGAGAAAATCTTGAAAATGTTCAAACATTTTATAAATCAATTCCTGGTATTCATATTGGAAAAATGCCAATCATGTTGAAATCGTCCACATGTATTCTAAATCAATATTCTCACATCAATCACGTCGACACTGGCGAATGCGCTTATGATGCCGGTGGTTATTTCATTATCAACGGGAGTGAGAAAACTGTTCTCGGCCAAGAAAGAGCTGCAGAAAATAAAGTGTTCTGCTTCAACATTTCAAAAGGTAATACTAAATGGAACTGGCTTGCAGAAGTAAAATCTATCCCCGATCACAAATGCATTTCCCCTAAACAAATTAATATGACGATTGCTTCAAAAAATAATGGTTTTGGATATCCAATCTATGTTCAAATACCCCGCGTGAAGCACCCGCTTCCTCTATTTATTATATTTCGCGCATTATCCATACTATCCGACAAGGACATTTGTGAGAAAATAATGTTTGATGTCGACAATAAAGAAGGGAATAACGAAGCAATAGTAATGGCACTTCGAGCGTCTGTTATTGATGCCAACACTACGCTCACTCACGAAGACGCAATGCGCCATCTAACGTCGAATGTAATGTATACTCCAATGAATATGGACAAAGAAACGGGTGCAAAAAAGAAACGCGATTTTGCAGTTGAGGTTCTGAATTCCGATTTGTTTCCTCACTGCAAAACACAAACCCAAAAGATTTATTTCTTGGGATACATGGCAATGCGACTCATCAAATGCAGCTTGGGAATTTTAAAGCAGGATGATCGCGATTCATACACGAATAAGCGCATTGATTTAACGGGGGCATTGTTGAATAATTTATTTCGAAACTACTTTAACAAGGTTGTAAAAGACATGACGAAACAAGTCATTCGAGAAATCAATACGGGTTCATGGCGCTCCACCGAAGATTATCTTGGAATTATCAACAAGACCAACGTATATAAAATTATTAAATCAACAACCATTGAAAATGGCATCAAACGCGCACTGTCGACCGGGGATTTTGGTATTAAAAATATAAACACAAATAAGGTCGGCGTTGCACAAGTTTTGAATCGCTTGACATACGTCTCCAGCTTGAGTCACCTCCGCAGAGTAAACACCCCAATTGACAAGAGCGGAAAACTCATTGCGCCTCGAAAACTTCATAACACTACATGGGGATTCCTCTGTTTGGCAGAATCTCCTGAAGGTGCAAGTGTTGGCGTTGTTAAAAATATCAGCTACATGTCACACATTACAATTCCAAGCAATTCCGAGTCCCTTCATACACAAGTTGAAGCGCATATTGAATCACTAGATGCAATTGCAGATTGCAAAGATTTATACGATAAAGTAAAAGTATTTGTAAATGGCGCATGGGTCGGAATCAGTAGAGACCCGATAGAATTGTACGACCTTTTGAAGGACAAGAAATGCAAGGGAATCATCAATATTTATACTTCAATCGTATTTGATATTCGAAACAAGGAAATCCGCATTTGCAGCGACTCGGGGAGAATCACGCGTCCCGTTTTGCGCGTAAAAGATAACAAGTCGTTTATTACCGCCGACATCCTTCGTAAACTGGACCGCAAAGAATTGAGTTGGGACGATCTCGTAACCGACTGCAAAATTGATAACGCGCTTATTGAATACATTGACCCCGAAGAGCAGAATTTTAGCATGATTGCCATGAAACGAACGGATCTCCGAAATTCGATTTTACAGCGAGGATCTCAATATTATAATTACACCCACTGCGAAATTCACCCAAGCACGATTTTTGGGATTTTGGCGTCCTGTATTCCGTTTCCCGAGCACAACCAGGCACCCAGAAATACTTATCAGTGCGTTGGAATTTGCGAAAATGTCCTAATGGAAGACGGTTCACGAAGACAAATAAAAGATGTTGCCATCGGCGATCGTGTTGTGTCATTTAATCCCAACACATTTGAAATGACAATAACCAATGTTGTAAATCACTTTATTCGTAAAAATGATCATCCTGTTTACAAGGTCAAAACTATTAGCGGAAGAGAAATCGTAGCAACAGAAGATCACAAATTTATGACGAATTGTGGTTGGAAAACTGTGGCTGAATTAATACAGGATGACAAGTTAAGAATTGGAATCTATGCAGATAATACATTTACAAAAGAGAATGAATATTCGAAATTGACATCCTCTTCTTCTTCTTCTTCTTCCACTGCTAAATATGTAAAAATGGGCATCGAAGAATGGATGAAGGATATTCAAGTTGTTAATAACTTGGCATTTATACCGATTGAATCTATAACAAGACAAGAAGATTGCATGATTTCCGACATTGAAGTTGAACACGACAATCATTCGTTTATTGCTGGAGACAATTTTGCAAGTTCAAACTGCGCTATGGGTAAGCAAGCGATGGGCATGTACGTCACCAACTTCCATCACCGCATGGACAAGACGGCCTATGTCCTATCCAATCCCATGCGCCCCCTTGTCGATACCCGCGTCATGCGCATGATTAAATTGGATGAAATCCCGTCCGGCGCACCCGTCATCGTCGCCATTATGAGTTACACCGGATACAATCAAGAAGACAGTATTTTGATAAACAAGGGCGCAATCGATCGCGGGTTGTTCAGCGCAACCATTTACCACACCGAAAAAGACGAGGACAAGAAACTCAACGGCGACGAGGAAATCCGATGCAAGCCCGATTCAACGAAAACAAAAGGAATGAAATTCGGAAATTACGGCAAACTTAACAGCAAGGGCGTCATCCCGGAAAATTCAATCATCGAAAATCGCGACATCATCATGGGGAAAGTGCTTCCCATCAAGGAAAACAGAAACGATCACACTAAAATCATCAAATACGAAGACGCAAGTAAAATGCACAGGACAACCGAAGATTCATACGTCGACAAAAATTACACTGAACGAAATGGCGACGGCTACGTCATCTGCAAAGTCCGCATTCGCACATTTCGTAAACCCGTCATAGGAGATAAACTCAGCAGTCGTCACGGACAAAAGGGCACCATCGGAAACATCATCCCCGAAATGGATATGCCATTCACGAAAAGCGGCCAGCGCCCCGATATCATTATTAATCCACATGCCATCCCGTCTCGTATGACCATCGCGCAACTCAAGGAAACCTTACTCGGAAAAGTTCTCCTCGAACTCGGCCTCTTCGGTGACGGAACATCCTTCGGAGAACTCGACGTTTACACCATTCGAAACGAACTCCTAAAACTCGGCTACGAAAACAACGGAAATGAACTCTTATATAACGGCCTATCCGGCGAACAAATTGAATCCAGTATTTTCATAGGTCCTGCATTCTACCAGCGTCTGAAACACATGGTAAATGATAAACAACACAGCAGATCCATCGGTCCAATGGTAAATCTCACGCGTCAGCCGGCAGAAGGCAGATCGCGAGATGGAGGGTTACGATTTGGAGAAATGGAGAAAGATTGCCATGATGGAAGCACACCAATTACGCTCACAAATGGTCTCAGTGTAAGATTAGATTCACTCGGTGAAAATGATGAACATGTAAATATTATGAGTTGGAGTGAGGAAAAAAATGGAATGATTCCTTCTAGACAAGTTGCATTCATGGACAAGGGAATGCGTGATTGTGTTGAATTAACATTTGAAGATGGTAGAAAACTTACATGCACTGAGGATCATCCTGTATTAACTTCTGATAATACATGGGTTAAGGTAAAAGATCTTGAATTGAATGCAACTAAAATTAAAACAAGTATAACTTGTCCACTTGTAAATATTAAAGAAGAAATTAAAGAATGTTCTGAATGGAAACTTCAGGTTGGAAATATATTACTTCAAACGAATACTCACGAAGAATATATGAAAACTCTTGCATTTGCGCGCATAATTGGACTTTTAATTACTGATGGACATATGAATATGAAAGACAAAGTTGCAATGTTATTTTTAGGACATATGTTAGATGTATATTCTGTATTAGAAGACATTAAAATGTTTTGTGAAAGTCAACAAACAAATTTTGTAACTAAAAATTTATTTATAGTTAGAATTCCTGCAAAATTAACGAATCAAATTATTCAGTTACCTGGTTTGTTAAGTGGACGAAAAGTAAATCAGACAGGAATGCTTCCCGAATTTATATTGGATGAGAAATGTCCTCGCCCTATTGTCCGTGAATTTCTTGGCGGAATGTTTGGTGGTGATGGACATACATGCGTTCTAGGAATGCATAGAGGAAAGCGTGATTTGTTATCATCCGTTTCATTTTCACAAACAAAAACATATGAGCATCGCGAATCGTTGCAAACAATGTTTGAAGATATACAGAAGTTACTTGCAAAATGCGGTATTCATAATACGACAATTCAAAAGGCAAAGGAAACGTCCTTTTCCAAAAATAAATTTCAATTACAAGATAAAAACGACGCATCAAATCGGAGTTTTCAGTTGACGCTTCATCTTCCCATTGAACAACTTATTCCATTCTCTGAAAAAATCGGGTTTCGTTACTGCTGCCACAAGTCGCAGCGCCTCGAAGCCGGTGTTTCTTATCGCCGCCTGCGTGAAGAAGTTTGCCGTCAACACAATTGGCTGGTGAATCGTGTTGATGAAATCACGCATTTCAAGGAAATCAAAACGAAGAATCCGGACAAAACGGTGCCTACAAAGAGTGCAATTCTTCAAGCGGTGGAAGAGCTAAAAAAAACAGAAGGACTCCTTCATGATTACGCGATTCCAAATACGCACGACATTACAGATCACCTGATTAAAGGAACAGAGTTTGGTAAATTCACATCCAAATCATTTCCCACTGCGGAACAATTCATGGAAAAAATTGGAGCGCTCAACTGGTTTCTAAGTGATGATAACCAACCCAAAAAATTTGATCATATGAACGAAGAAGTATTAGAAAAAACAGAAGAAAAAGAAGAAAATGAATTGAGTGCAGGATACGGCGTGCACCGCGAAAGCGCTTCGCTCCCCACGATGAATCTTGAGGTTGTCTCGCGCATCAACGTCGGCCCGAAACACGTGTATGACATTAGCGTGGAAGATACGCATTCCTTCCTTGCAAATGGAATCGTTGCACACAATTGCATGGTGTCACACGGAGCTTCGCGATTCACGCGTGAGCGACTCTACGACGTTTCCGATAAATACCAGGTGCATGTCTGCTCAAAATGCGGAATGGTTGCGGCATACAATGACGCGCTTGGAATTCACTGCTGCAAAATGTGCGACAACCGAACCGATTTCGCATATGTCGAGATTCCGTATTCATGCAAACTCCTGTTTCAAGAACTGCAAACGATGAATGTAGTCCCGCGAATTATGACGGAGTAATATATTATATTATTATTATTGGTTTAAAGGCAATCAAGGTAAGTAGAAGAAATAAAATTTTATAAAAAATAAAAATATATATTTTTTTCAAATATATATATTATTATATATATATTTACAATGATGAAATATAAAAAACGTTTATCTGCTAAAAAAAAACAACAACGAAACAAATTAAGGAAGTCAGGTAAATGCATATCATCGACGATTACTCAGAGTGGTGGTACACACAGAGATCTATTTTGGGTAGCTAAAAGATTAGGAAATTACTCAAAATTTACATGTATGGCAATTCATCCAGTCCATCCTTTGTTGGCGATTTGTGACGATTCTTTTCAACAAAATATGTTGTATCGAATAGTTGAACGTCTCCCTCGCCCTGAGTTTCCGGGTCGTTATAACCCGTCTTATTTGGCGCCGACACGTCTCAATGATGGTAGGGTTGATTGCATCGCTTTTCATCCGACGCTTCCTCTTGTTGCGGGTATTCATAATGAAACATCAATAACTGTTTGGAATATACAAGAGTTGGTAGGTCGAATTGATCAAGTGCCATTAAATATTGAAAATAAACGCAATGAACTTAGAGAAATGATTAAGCGATCAAAAGACGCGACTGAAATCGAAGAATTGGATGAACAACTCGATAATTTGAAAGACCCAGAATTAAATTCGTTTGCAACGACAAATATACCTGACCTAAAACTGTCTTGTCTCGCATTTCATCCAACGATGCCGTTTATTGTAGTTGGTTGTACAGATTATAGATCGAATCCGAATCTTTCTATCATTAAGATATTTCGTATCGATGATGATGCTACTAACATGACAGAAGTAACTAAAAATTCAGCCGTGGCTTCAGCAGCAGGTTTGGCTTCATTGATGTCTCGTTCTTCAGTTTCGGATAGTTCTGAAACCGCTGCTGCGATGTCAGCGGCAGATGTAACAGGAGCACAAGAGGCAGCGTTGGCTTCAGCTGCTATTATAATTCCGATAGACGAGGAGGATACTGTGTATGACATTGAATCGATTGTATTCAGTCATGATGGAGTATTTTTAGCAGCCACATTTGGTGAAAAAGTAAGGGTGTGGATATTTTCACCAACCGAGAACATGAAAGAAATAGGAAATATAGACATGAAAATCCTAATAAAATCAGACATGACAATCGTAATAAAATCACTTGTTTTTAGCCCAATAGAGCCAATTTTAGTCATTGGTTTTAAACATCTAATTTATCTAGTTGGGGTGGAAAAAAGCGGACTTACAGTTATTTCAACGCATACAACGGATTCCGAAATTGTTACTCTTGCATTCCATCCAACACTGCCCTTACTGGCATGCGGTCTCGCCAATTTAGAAATTAGATATTATGTCATTTATAATGACACGTTAACAGAATTAAAGTTTTTTACGTTTAAAACATCTTACCGGTTTAATCGTATTGCATTTAATAAACAATTTTTTGTAGTATGTGGTGATAATGATAAAGAAATATTTACTTATGCCATTGAGGATAAATTGTTGCACGATGTTCGTTCTATGTTGCAAACTTATAAAGATAATTATAGGACTGCAAAATTATCTCTTGTAAGAAAGGGGGTGCAAAGAGATGTTCGTGATGTAATTCTTAATAAAGCATATCCAGATGGAGATGCTTTTAAAAGTATCGAGCCATATAAAGAAATTGTAGGTGAAAAAACATTTTTAGATTTTATAGAGCTATTATCTGATACACATACACGTATGAAACAACTTGTACAAGAGTTCATTGATTTATTAAAAATTTCACCAAATTTACCTCCAGTTTTAGTTCCTTTTAGAGAAATAATAACCAACTACTATATTCCACCTCTTGATGACTCTGTTGTTATTTTTGATAGTGCAGATTATATTCAAACATGCGATGAAATAGTTCAACGTTTCATAACTGAAAATGGTTTAGATCCTGAAAGCGAACCCGTTAAAAAAATAAAAGCTATTTTTACAAATATAGTTCGCATATTAATTGAATATCAAGATACTATAAAGAGTTCGACATATATATCTAATGTATCTCCACAGTATGTAGAAAAATTACGAGCACTTAATACAACTCTCATGAGTGTGAGGAAGAATATTCAAGCTTTTACATTAGAAAAACTATTTCCATTTTTACAACAATTGTTTACATTAAATCAGAGTGCACAAAACCATTTGTTTATTAAGGATATAAATTTAAAAGAATGGTTCAAATATGCTAAAGCTGAACGAGATTTTACTATAAACAAGCTAAAATCGGAAGATCCGTCTAAATACAGTGCTGTATGGGATGATAAAGAATGGAATAAGATACTAAAAGAGCTTGCTCTAAAACGCGCTAATGCTGATGCACGTCGTCGTCAAACTAAATCACAAGGAGCCGTCGCACAAGGCGGAACAAGAAGGAAAATGCGGGCACGCACTTATAAAAAATATAGTTATAAAGGTTATAAAAAATAATTGACTCAATTGACTCGTTCATTTCATTTCATTCATTTCATTCATTTCATTCATTTCATTTCATTTCATTTCATTCCATTTCATTTGCCGCATGATGCGAATTTACAACAGCACGAATTATATTTTTCATAATCAGAGGAAGATTCAGTTACAATAGTTGTAGTAGGTACACTTACTATTTACGCAATTACATGTATTATTTCCATATTCACACGCGCATTTATAATCACACATTATTCTACTTTTTATATATATTTTATTTTATATTTTATTTTATTTTAATTAAAAATATAAAATTATTCTATCCTTCTCTCTACAATTTGCGAATGAAACTCTTTTTTAAACCTGTTAATCGCAAAACATGTTGGCGATGAAAAATGCACCCACAAGTCCGAGCAGCGCACCAAAGTGGTAATTGTATTGCATGATCCTGTAGACGCTCAACCACGCATTTTTCTGTTTATCGCCGTCAATATGAAGAATCATCCAGTCGCTTTTAGGAGACAAAATGTAATAAAAATAATTCGTCATAAATGTAATTGCGCCAACAACGCAAATGGTTGAAAATCGATTTATTTTATACGAGTTTTTAGTGGAGCTTTTCCAGAATAAGAATAAAAAGGATAATAAAAGTCCTAAACCAAATCCTGTGAAATAAATATTCCGGCGCTCATCTGTAATTTTTTTATAGATTGCTTTCTGTTTTTTAGAGAGAATTTGTGTAAACTCTTGAACGGAAGATATGCTGTCCGACTTGTACATTGTGAAAATCATTGCAACAATGAACATTGACGCAATGGTGCAACTCTTCATACAAACCATTTTTATAAGTATACTTATTATAAATATCTTTTACAATAATTCGATAATATTATTATTAATACTATTTGTAAATATAAAAAATTATTAATTAAATTAACTAAAATAGAAATTAAATTAACTAAAATAGAAATTAAATTAAAATAATATTATTATATTATTATATATTAATATTCGTACATAAAATAATATAATGAAGTTACTTTTAGGAGGTTTATACAACGGATTTTCGGCAAAATTATTGGGAGGTGGAACAGGTAAACATGGAAGCGGCGGCCCGGAAGGCGGCAGCGAGCGCGAAATGACGCGTCTTACGCTTAGAGAAGCATGGAACGGTGAAGCCGCAACTGGTACCGTGAAAAATGTAAAAGTTGCTGCAACCCCGTTTCGCGCTGTGAACAATGCCGGCGATTTATTGAATCGTCAATATTATACTTCTGGCGGTCCATCACAAATTAATTCGTTAAGAGGCGGATTAACCGGATGGAAATCAATGGCTGGTGCCGTTCAGCCGCACCCCGATAATACCGGCGTTCCTTCTTCTACGTGCAATGTGAAATACGTTTACGACAGTTCTGATTACACGAGATTTAGAAAACTGCAGGCATCGAACCGTAATTATAACGATTCTAGTTTTGGCGGAAATTTGAATAGTGGCTCTCAGTCGACATTTAGAGCATCAAAACGATTTTTTTAATTTTTTAATATATTAGATTTTTAAAATATTATTATATAATCATATTTTAAAGATATTTTTTTTAAATACGAACAATAATGAAGAAAAAACATTCATATAAAATAAAAAAAAATACACATAATAAATACAGTAAAAAAAAATATTGTAAACCAGGATTTAAGGGGGGGAAATTGTGCAAAGACGTAGGCGTTGCGGGTATCAAAGAGATTCGTAATTGGAAAAATGTTGAAAATCGTATTATAAATGCATTATCAATAAACCCAAATAAAAAAGATATATTAATACCGAACGTGGAGGGGCTTGATTATAAAATTGTACGCACTCCAAAAGGAGAAATAACTATAGGGTGTAAAAATCCATATGATACCAATTCTTACTATAATGTATTAGATCTTCCAGATAATGATCCCATTTGTACAAAAGAACAAGCACAATTTGGGGGGCTACTTTTCGGAACGCGCGCTCCTACTATTTCCCCCATTGCTCCTATTGATATTGAACCCAATTTAAAACCCCAGTACGAAAATAATGACGACCTTTCGCTAGATGTTGTCGCCGCCGCTCCTCTTGCTGCTGCTTCTCCTCTTGTTTCTCCTCTTGCTGCTGCTTCTCCTTCCGACGACGACTTTTTGTTTGATGTAACCGATAAATCTGATTCAAAATCACGTGAAAATTATATATTAGAAAGCAAAGCTAGAGAAGAAGAAGATACTAGGCGAAATGAAGAAGATGTTATACGCACACAAGAGGTTTCAAGGGTGGCGGGATATGTACCTTTCATAAGACCCAGCGATTTTTTTCAACAACTTGAGGTTGTTCAAGCCGCGTTCAATAAAGGAAACACGCCACCCAAAAGTTTGGGTTTAACGTTTCTCTGCGAAGTAACAAAATATCGCGCATACCTTCAACCCGCAATGGTTAATTTATTTTATGAACTGACAGTTACTCCTAATTACTTACCCTTGTTAGGTGATGACTACCAAACATATTTATGGGAAAAAGACAATTTTCCAGTAAGCGTATTGTTGAGATGTACGAAAGAAAATGGAAAAGTGCAAGTAAGAGAAGTTTATGCAGTAACAGAAGCAACAAAATTTAAACAATTGAAAGATGGTAAATATAAAATATCACATTTGGCAAAATTTCAAACTAAATCAGATTATTATATACAAAATAAAGATATACTAAAAGAAAATGACGCACACATCGCTAGGTTGGATGCGCGACATGTAAATGTAAGTAAAGCAACAGTAGAGGAAATGAAAAAACGCTTGGTTCCTAGAATTGAAACCAACGAAATAAATATAGAATTTACACCAATTACACCAGTTACAGAATTAGAACAATATATAAGAGATAACAACAAAAACAGTTTTTCTTTAACGCGGTTACATCTTTACGCTTACGAAGAACCAAAAATTAAGAGTTTTACAAAAAGTTTTTCGACAAAAGTTAAAGGTGGAAAGAAAAGTAAAAAATTCAAGGTTAAAAAAACAAGAAAGTGTATAAAATGAAAAAATGAAAAAATGAAAAAATGAAAAAATGAAAAAATGAAAAAATGAAAAAATGAAATATATTATAATAAAATAAATATAAATATAATATATATTTATTTTGTTTTTTTAATGCCCATAACAAATGCATGTATTGCATTATTTTATAATAATCAAGTGTATCTTATAAAAGAAAAACCTAACAGAAAAAATGGGGTTGTGGCGGAATGGTGGAATTTCCCTGGAGGCCAAATAGATCCAGGTGAATCTGCAAAAAATTCAGCGTTTAGAGAATTCGGTGAAGAAACGGGGCAACTAAAAGGGGGGTTTAATTTAGAACAATGGGCATTAACAACTGGTAATGTTTTTGAACAGTATGATTATGCTAGACCGGGTCGACCCAAACACACATCAATATTTTGGTGTGTTTGTACAGTTCAACCAATATTTCAATTCAGAAAAAATGATGAAACAACACAAGGATTATGGTGCGACGTAGATAATTTGCCAAGCCCCTTAAAATTTGAAAGCATTACAGAATTAATAAGAAATCTTACATCTAAAAAACGTTTGGGGATAAGAAGCGCGTTTAGCGCATTTGAACCGCCATCACAAGGGGCCTCGGCAGCAGCATGGAGAAATCGCGGCGATGGCAGAGTGGGAACAGCAGCAGGAGCAAGCGCATTTGAACTTCCTCCACCAACTTATGAAGATTCTCTTGATTGTGAGGTGCTTCCACACCAAATCAAATCGATGCCATATAACTATGAGGATTCGCTTAAAAAAGCACTTGAAAGATCACTTCTAGATCAAGGTGGGGGGGGGGGAAGAAACTATAAAAAATTAAAATCGTTAAGGAATTCAAAATATTCAAGAAATTCAAGAAGAAATTCAAGAAGAAATTCAACAAGAAATTCAACAAGAAATTCAAGAAAGTCAATAAGAAATTTAAGAATGAATTCAAGAAAGTTAAGAATAAATTCAAAATAAATTATTAAATTTTTATACATTTTTAATTTTAGGTAAATCGACTACGTATCCATACGCTTCATCTAGATATTTCACTCTTAATTTTCCATTCTTTAAAATAGATAAATTTACAAATCCATTTTTTGAATTATCCAATTCAGGTTCGATTGTGGTAAATGTTTTATTTTTTTTATCATATATTGCAATCGTGTATTCTTCGGCGTTGTCAAACTTGTAATTCCAGTTCGCTTTCAAGGCAACAATACAAAAATGTTTAACATTAGATTTTTTTACATCTGTTATTTCGTATTGTAAAAAAAAGGGTCCATGCTCCATTTGTTCTAATTTTCCACAACCGTCATTTTTATATAGTTTATGATTTTTTATTTCCCATATTGTTCCGATTTTCATAGATAACTATTATTTTATTTATATATTTAGTTTATATAAATTTTTTTTAAAAAATAAATATTTATATAAACTAAATACAAGATACAATTAATAATGGCATTCAAACTTAAATATAACTTTAACGGTCCTCCCGATAGTCACGTATTAATAAAACAACGCGGCAATAATGCAACGCTTAGCAGCGTTAACCCAATGCCCCAACAATTTTATCCGTCATCTAATGACAGCGTTTTTGCAATGGGTCGGCGCGCATTTGTTCAAACAAAAGGTCAACCCAATACCAATGGATCTAATAACGCAGACAATACAGACAATAAAGTTGCCGGGACAGTTCGGGGAAATTTTGGCACAACATTTAATCAAATACCTCCTCACAAGCGGACGGGACTTGTCGGCAAACCGATAGCATTTCCTCAAGACAGTTCGCAAAGAATTGAGCGTCTTAAAAATAATGCAATTGGTGCAGGAAGTATGAAGGTAGGTTTAGCAACAAATGCACCCATGTCATTTAAAAGCAATGACACAACAAGTCGAAATGATGCGATAAGACGGTGTCGCGCAGGCGGGTGCGTGGCACCGAAAAAAAAAGGCGCAAATAATTCATTCAAATCCGGAGGAGGTTCTACATGTACCGGTGTAGGCAATCGACAAATTTATGCTCCATAAATTTAATAAAATTATAAAAATTATAAAAATGTAAGTAAATATTTAGAAAATAGAATTGATATTTTTTTCATTTTCTTTATTTATTTCATTTTTTTAAATGTGTCATTTTTTTTTATTTTATATAATAAATATATATATACGTAATTTATAATTTATTATAACTATTTTATTATTTATTAAAAATGGTTAAAAATACATTAAGACGTTCAAAAAGTAAATATGGAAGGACGCGGCGCCAACGAAGAAAACAAAAGCGTATGCGCGGCGGATTTGGATTTAATGATCTGATAGGTGTATTTCAACCTAAAACACAAGAAGAAAAATGTAAAGAAGCCCAACAAGAAGCTGAAAATATTTGTAATAAAGCAGAAGAACAACCTCTTTCAGATTCTTCAACAGATTCAATGGAAAAACAACAAGAACAACAAGAACAACAAGAACAACAAGAACAACAAGAACAAGAACCTTTAGACCAAAATCAATCGTTACCCCCCCCTCCTCCCCCCCCTTTAGATGATGAGTTACCCCCCCCCCCTTATCCTTCTTCAGAAGAAGGTGAACTAGAGCAAATGCCTTCGGATGAATTAGATTCTTTACCCCCCCCCCCTCCTTCAGATGAGGGTCAATTAGATCAACTGCCTTATTCGACACCACCTCCAATTCCTTCTTTATCACCAGAAGAATATCAACTAGAACAAACGATGCCTTCAAATGGATTAGATTCCATCACGAATTTACCCCCTCCTCCGCCACCTTCTTCTAAATTATCGCGCCCTTCTTTGTATAGTGAGTCGACAATGCGTGGCGGTGGAAAAAAAAGTAAAAAAAATAATAAAAAACAAAATCGTCGTAAAAAAATGAAAACAAGAAAAATTAAAAAATAATTTTATGTCATTATTAGTTATATCTCAAAATCAGAAATATTCATAAATTATAATAATTATAATTAATTATAATTTATGGAGAACTAATTTATTAAGACAATTAAGACAAATAAAATATTAATATAATATATATAATTTATAAATATAAAAATACAAATTGAATTATTGAAATGCAGAGAGGGGTCACAAAAGAAGATATTTTAAATCCAAACCTATATAGAATAGTCCCACCTGCTGCTGCTGCTGATGATGCTGATGATGATGCTGCTGATGATGCTGCCGCTCAAGCTAAAGCTGCTGCCGGTCCTTCTGAATATGAAATTTCTAAAAAACTTGAAAATATCAATAATGCAATTGAAATATTAAAAACAAAATTTACTCCACAACAAATTCGTGACATAAACGAAATAATTGAAAAGAAAATGCATATACAGAGAATTTCGGGAATGGCAGAATCTCCCGATGTACCTCAAGAACAAAATACAGTAAAAAAATTAATAGAAGAATTTAGAACCAGAATTGCTCACTTAGAAAGCGATTTAGAACTACAAATGACAATAAAGTTTACCCCAGCAGAAAAAGGATTTTTAATAGACGCTCTAAGTTCTTCAAGAGTTGCTTCATTGAAATCTAATCGGGACTACGTTGAAGCTCTCTTAGATTTAGAAAAACTAAGGCAAACCCTTGTACTGACGACGACGACACCGAAGAGGGGGGGGAATCGCAAAAAAAGGTCCAAAAAATCCAAGTCAAAGTCCAAAAAATCCAAGTCAAGATCTAAAAAATCTAAATCAAGATCTAAAAAATCTAAATCAAGATCCAAAAAATACAATAATAAATAAAATATAAGAAATTGCTAAATTATTTACTAAAAATAAATTTAGCAATTTAAATTACTAATAATATATATACTATTATTATTAGTAATTTATTTATTTATATAAACTACCTTGAAAATATTATAAAAAGAATTAAATAATATTATCATATTAATAATAATATAATTAATGGAAGAAGAAGAAAATGCCTTCAATATTGGTTCTTTTATTAAAAACGGTGTATTAAATTTACCAGAAAGCACCTATCGTAAGTATGATAAAGAGGTTATTATAACTAAAATCATCGACAAAATACAAAATGGTGAAATCATATTTCCAGATCCGCCTTTATACTGCTCCGCAAAATTTAAAGAAGACGCATTTCAAAAACTTAAAAAATACGAACCAGAACTTGTTAAAAAACGCCACTCTAACTATCAACAAAAACTTTCGCCCCAGTTGTGGCAAAAAATGAACTTGACCGTTGACAGTTATAAATCAGATTATCTTTATATAAACACTCAATCAAGTGATTATGATGTTGATAAACTAATCGATTGTTTCACCGGGCTCCAACGCATGAAGTGCAAACGCGAAGGGCGCGAACTATCCCCATTTGCTGCATGGAATAATAAGGATTATATGAAGTTTGTTATCGAACGATACATTCACGATAAGGAAAATCTCACAAGTTTTAATTTGAGAGAATCGTTTTATAAATTGAACAGCGCGCTTCCCGATAAATATAAAAATATGGAATGCAATTTTTTTAAAGCCACACTTGCCGCATCCGTTTATGACTATTTTCTACGCAGTAGTCCGCATAAGCGCGTTCTAGATATTAGCGCTGGATGGGGAGACAGGTTACTTGCCGCCGTTTCAAAAAACCTCGACTATTATATGGCATACGATCCAAACGTCTCGCTTCAACCCGGTTACAAGGAACTGATCAACGAATATGTTACCGATGACACAGATAAAGAAAAATATCAAGTAGTAGCTGCACCCTTTGAAACCGCTGAAACAAATTTGCGTGGAAAAACATTCGACCTCATTTTTACAAGTCCGCCCTATTTTGACCTGGAGGTTTTCACAACAGAGGGTGAACAATCCATCGTTACTCACTCAACATTCGATAAATGGATGGTCAATTTTTTATTTCAATCTCTCTACATTGCCTGGGACACATTGGCTGCCGATGGAAATATGGTTATCCACATTGACGATTTTAATAAGGGCGACAAAAAACATCGGATTATTGAACCCATGGTTTTGTTCGTTTGTGGCTGGTGTAGTAACGCGCGCTTTGATGGTGTTGTGGGCGCCAGTGGTTATAATAAAAAAAAGGAATACAAATCGCCCATGTGGGTGTTCAAACACAAGGCGTCTGTAAAAGACGAGGTCGATTTTTGCAGAAGCATGTTGAAGGAAAAATATCCCGAATTACACGACTTGGTTCTGAAAAATAAATTAAAATTCGGCGAATCCGGTGAATCCGGTGAATCAGAATCAGAATCCTCACGAAATATTGAAATAGGAGAGGGATATGATTTTAAAGGAAAGCTATGCGTTATTCAGGGAAATAAATATAATATTCACACGAAAAAGGGGTACACGGATTTTTATATTCAACTTGAGCACATTTTGAAGCGCGTCGGATTCACTGTCAAACTTTTGGATGATGACTTCATTTCGAGCATTGAAAAAATCCAACTCAATCAAATGGATGGTGGGGCGAAAGGCGAAAGCGGAGCAAAAGGCGATCACGACAAAAAAAAGGAATCCAGGCGAAAACGTATGGAAAAAATACGCGCTAAAGTTGCACCAACAGTTGAGCGCGAGCTCCCGCTCAGAGAAATAGAGGTAGATATAGAAGAAGAACAAGAAGAGTTGGAAGAAATGGAGATGCCGCGCATATCTTTAGAAGAAGCGTTACAACAACAAAAAGAAAGAGAACGTCAACGGAAGAAGGAAGAAGAGGAGTCACCAGAGAAGAAGGAAGAAGAGGAGTCACCAAAGAAGAAGGGAGAAGAAGAAACACCAAAGAAGAAAGAAGAAGAAGAAAAGGAGTCACCAGAGAAGAAAGAAGAAGAAGAAAACATATATGATATATATGACGAGCCATCTCCTCAACTTGATCAAGGGTTAGAAGAATTATTTTTAACACCATTATCTGGAGAGAAAACAAATGATAATGAAAAAGATAATAAACAACAAATTGATCTCTTGCTCAATTTTGAAGACCTCTTTATCGACAAGTCAGTTCCTCGATTCTTTTCTGGAATGAACATCGATCAAGCATTCACTTTTTATAAAAATCTCGAATCAAAAGGAACCGTCATGTATCCGCCCGCCAAATTCATCTATTATACAAATTCAAAAACTTATTCGGTTGACCTGCATTCGCCAGAGTATGTGGAATTCGCGTTGCCCAAAAGTAACGCGTTTTTATTTCCATACGAGGATAATGGTGCGCTAAATCAAACGTGGAGAGAATTGGTGGCATATTTTAAACGCGTGCAAGATGAAACCGACTACATTGTTGTGAAAAGTGGATTTTCCGCTGATATGAACGACGTTTATCTGGTAATAACACAAAAAGCAGACAGCGAACAACAGTTTCCGAAAGACATTGAACGCGCATTCCCAAAAAATAAGCGCTTCGTTTTAAATGAAAATATTTCCGATTTGCGCGATTTTATATTTGATTTTATTCGAGAGAATAATGTCGATCTCGTCGTCATCGCAGAACCCTACAATAAAATCGTCTCACAGAGAAAAAATGAATATCGCATGTGGTATCTCGGGGGGAAATTCGTTGACTATTTTTGTTTCGGTATTGAGAGAGACGAACAGGGTAGAATAAAATTAATTGATAACCAGGCGTATAATTCGAAAAATGAAATTCACTCTCACTTGAAAACACTGACGGACAGATTATATCACGTCATACTACAGAAAATTAGAAGTTTGCTGAAAAATGATGATTTTATTCCCGTTGCAATGCGCTTTGATATGTCTTATGCGATTGACCCTATTTTTTTAGACAAGTACGCCGTTACTATAAAACAAAAAGGAAATCTTCGTTTTTATTGCAATGAAATTGAAAACATGGATGGAACTTTTTATACAAACATTCCCGTGTTGGACGTCGACGGAAAAAAAACATCCCTTGGAAAAACCTTTGAGAAAGATTTGATTTCGATTCTTACATCCACCGTGTTTAAAAGCATGTCGGATTCAAAGCGTGTACAAAGTAATGAAGAATTCATGGCGATTTTGAATGTCATCCGAAAATATACAATGAAACCACCCCCTTCCGCTTGCAACGGAATACCTTTGAAAAATATTATGTTTACTTTTGGAACATCAAAACCTAGAGAGAAAGAGAGAATAATTGTTCCTGAAAAAGAAAAAGAAAAAGAAAAAGAAAAAGAAAAAGAAAGCTTCTCCAAATCTTCAGAAGTTCAATTAATTGTTTCAGAACCAGTACTAGAAGACGTAGAAGTAGAAGTGGAAGTGGAAAAAGAAAAAGAAAAAGAAAAAGAAAAAGAAAAAGAAAAAGAAAAAGAAAAAGAAAAACCTGCAAAGAAATTTCGAGTTAAAATTATAAAACCGGCTGCCGCACTTGCTGCTTCCAGTGCTTCTTCTAAAGAAAAAGGATCGGGTGTTGACCCCAGCACATTAATCGGATCATTGGCATTAAAAGAACGCATAAGTCCTCCATCTGATAAAATTGTCGCATCCCCTTATTTTATGAACAACCGCAAAATCTTCGTGGATTTCATTAATAAATTCTTTTTAACAAAATTCAAAGACGCATCTGAAAAGGGTGCACCCATTAGTTGCGAAGACATAAAAAAAGCTAAAACCGACAGCGCTCGACTCTCTCTATTTCCTCATCAACAAATCGTAAAAGATTATTTGAACATGTACACACCTTATCGCGGCCTCCTCTTGTTTCACGGTCTCGGGAGTGGAAAAACTTGCTCTTCCATTGCAATCGCCGAAGGGCTTAAAACAGAAAAACAAATTATTATTATGACACCTGCGTCCCTTCAAGTGAATTATCGGAACGATCTCAAAAAATGTGGCGACGAATTTTATAAACGAAATCAGCACTGGGAATTCATTTCCTTAAAGCAAGTTCCAGAATCAGAGAGAAATGAGAAAATTGCACAGCTTGCAACCATTTTAAATATAAGCGCCGACATGGTAAGAGAAAATGGCGGAGCATGGATGATTAATGTGAAAAATCAGAAAAATAATTTTCCAGATCTCTCTACGGAAGAGCGACAACAACTCGAAGCGCAACTCGACGTAATGATTGAGTCCAAATATAAATTCATAAATTATAACGGTCTCAATAAAAATAAAATTGCCGAACTCACAAACAATGGAAAAACGAATCCCTTTGATAATGCCGTTGTCATCATTGATGAAGCGCACCGCATTGTCAACTCTATAAGCAACCAGCTCAAAAATTTGAAACCAACGAAAACTGACGATAAAAAAGCCAAAGCACTTATATCCGTCCAACTTTACAAATACCTGCAAAATGCCGACAATGCCAGAATCATTCTTTTAACCGGAACTCCTATTATCAATTACCCTAACGAGCTCGCCATTCTCTTCAATATTCTGCGCGGATACATTAAAACATGGTCTTTCAAATTAACAGTCGATAAAGACCAGAAATTCGACGAACAATCTGTTGTCGACATGCTGAAAAAACACAACATTGCAAATTATGATTACGTAAAATATATGCCCTCTACACAAACCATCACCGTTACACGCAACCCGTTTGGTTTCACAGGGGCTAATAAAGGCACCGGCACTACTTCATTATATTCAGGAGTTATTCGTGCCCCCGCTGGTGACGAATCCAACGAACAATTCCTTCAAAATATCAAAAAAATGTTTGCATCAGAACAAATTAGAGCAGAAGATCCCGTCATCTCAAATTTTACCGCATTGCCTGACAACTTTGAAGATTTTAAAAATAAGTTTTTGAAAATAAATCCCGACACGTTTGAAATTATCGGTGTAAAAGAGCTGCCGCTTTTTCAGCGCCGTATTCTCGGTTTAGTATCGTATTTTAAAAGCGCCCAAGAACAGCTCATGCCTCGACTTCTCGACATCAAAATCGAATTAATTCCAATGAGCAATATGCAGTATAGCGAATACGTGGACGTTAGAACCGACGAAATTTCAAAAACAAAACGCGCGCAAAAAAATAAAAACATGTACGAAGTTTCTTCCAATTCTTATCGTATTTTTTCTCGACTTTGTTGCAACTTCGTTTTTCCACCCGCAAATGAAATGGACGGCCGACCCGGTCGACCCAAGAAAGAAAAAATGAATGAACAAAATGTGGATGTGCTTACGCAAGAAGATGTTCGCGAACGACAAGCCGCAACTTTCGTTGAAGGCGTTGAGGAAGACGCGCCTTTAGAAGTGATTTCCGGTGATAGCTCCTATAACGAAAAAATACGCGAACTGTTTCAATACTATGAAACACACGGTGGTGACTTGCGATATGGAGACGGAGGGAAATTGAACGATTATAGTCCCAAATTTCTTAAAATGTTTCAGAATATAAACAGTCCGGAAAATAAAGGGCTGCATCTCGTTTATAGCCAGTTTCGTTCTTTAGAAGGAATCGGCATGTTTTCGCTTGTGCTGAACGCAAACGGATTCGCGCAATTTAAGATTAAAAAAGATAAAGATGGAGAAGGTTGGTTTGTTGACATTGCACCCGAAGACCAGGACAAACCCACGTATGCGCTTTACACTGGAACTGAAGACGCCGAAGAAAAAGAAATTGTCAGAAACCTCTTTAATGGTGATTTTTCATCCACTCCGAAAAATATTAAAGAATATTTAGAAAGACGGCAAAAAACAAAATCTCTTAGCAACATGTATGGAGAAATGATTAAAGTTTTCATGATTACCGCATCCGGATCAGAAGGCATCAACTTGCGAAATGTGCGATTTGTTCACATCATGGAACCATATTGGAATGGCGTACGAGTGGAGCAAGTCATCGGGCGCGCGCAGCGCATTTGCAGTCACGAAGATTTGCCGGAAGATGAAAAAGATGTTCAGGTTTTCGAATACTTGGCTGTTTTTTCCGCAGCGCAAAAAGAAAAACTGAATAAGGAATTAAAAGCGACGGATAGCGGAAAAACAACGGATCAAGCGCTCTTCGATATTTCCAAAAAGAAGGAAGAAATTAGTCGGGAACTGTTGAATGCGATAAAAACCACATCCATCGATTGCAAAGTGCACAAGGGTGCGAAATGTTTTGAATTTATGGGAACCCCGGATTCTTCTTCTTTTTCATATGTTCCAAATATCGAACTGGATGAGACAGAAAAGGAAATGGTCGCAAACGTTGCGGTGGAAGAAGAGGTATTTAAACTGCTGCCTGCAACATACAAGGGTGAAAACGGAGAGCGGTTGGTTCGTTCCATGAAAACAAATAAAGTTTATTATAAAAACGACAAATTTGATGCACTCACTTCTAGCGGAAAACCGTTTGACGCTAAAGAGCTTGACCAATACGGACACATTGAACAAGTCGGAGATAAACTGAAAATGTTCCGAGTGTAGATTTATTATAATATAATAATTTATTTATATTTATAAATGTAACGGATATGCTGATTTTATTTCCAAATCCGGATATTCCGGAACAATGTACGTTTGCATTTTTGTTATTTTCTGATTCCATTCTCCAATAGAACCTTTCCATATTATTTTTTTCACACTCTTGTCTCTTTGAAATGTGAATGTTTTTCTAGATAATTTTGGCGCTACATATATGATTTTTACTTTTGTTTTTGTTTGTATTATTATATAACTTTGAAACGGAATATCATGTTTGAATGGAGGTATTTCTAGCGAATCAAGTAACATAAGTTGTCTTGATTCGTGTGTTACAATCATTTTATTAGATCCATAATCCATTTGATTCAAATATTTTATTATGGGCATTGACAAATATGCGTTGCTCTGTTTTACATATTGATTTGAGAAATAGGATTGAATCCATGATAATGCTGACGTTATTAACTCATATTGATATTTATATTTTTTGTTATTATTATATAATTGATTCAACGGGGGCTTATCATAAGCTAACATAATTATCACATCAGTTGCAATGTACACGTTACTAGAATAAAATAAATTGATATTACGATCAACATCATATACGGATGGAAGGTTGTCTTTGAAAGGAGAATTATTAATTGATAAGTGTAAATAATTTAAAAATGCTTTTGCCTTTTTTCTAAATACATCTTCATTCAAATTATGTGATTTGTTTGGTATATTATTAGAAATAGATGCCAAAGAGTCATAATTTTTATGATCAAATGATATTGTATTTTCGGCTGAAATATCTAATACTGCCGTTACGGGTACATCATATTTCTTTTGTTCCTTTATTTGATTTCTTATTATTTTACCCGTTTCAAACGTCCTTTGTTCTATTAAATCTACACGAATCTCATTCCAAAAATTTTGTTTATCACAATCTATTTTATTTTCTTTCAACATATCTTCAATTATTTTAATATTTATTAAATCTTTTCCATAATCTGATAAATTTT
>Ga0114966_10001291_pt1 | contig 23260 bp, 20 predicted proteins | sample M_130207_XF_Meta_FD_87029 | JGI IMG/M metagenome (GOLD analysis project Ga0114966, IMG submission 87029) | Freshwater microbial communities from Lake Montjoie, Canada to study carbon cycling - M_130207_XF_MetaG | ecosystem: Environmental > Aquatic > Freshwater > Lake | place: Lake Montjoie... | reverse complement strand
TCCATTAACCCAGACAATATATCTTTATTGACTAAAATTAGAACTTAATGCAAACAAAATAAATAGATAAAAACATATACAAATGAAAAAAATAAAAATGATTTTTATATTGGTTTTGATAGTAAGTTTTATTAGCAAAGCTCAAACAACAAGGTATTTCGAATTTACGACAACCTGTGGACACGGAAATTGGCAAGACACATCTTTTATTGCTTCTACTTCAAACCAAGTAGTAATAGATACAGTTATTGCTAACATAGCAAGGCCTTTAAACGATAGGAAGTTTATTGCCGGTCTTATTGATTATGGCAACGGTGGACATAACCATAACGCAAGCCATTGGTTTTTGTGGCACTTCATTCCGAATCAGTGGAATCTTGCAGAAGTGGCAATTGAGGTTTGTGATGGATGTCCCTATACAGATGTCGATGCTGACACATCCTATTGGGTTGGAAATATTCTGCAATATTGCCCTTGGAGTGGGCGACCAATGAGAGAAGTATCGAACCCATTGGGAATTAATGACCCAATTTTTGAAAATAAAATTTTACTTTATCCAAACCCAGCAAAAGAAGAATTAAATTTGAAATGGAATGCTTTTAATAATATTTCTGTCACAATATTTAATCCAATAGGACAAGAATTATCAACTTTTTTTCTTTCAAAAGATAAGAGCATAATTGACATATCAGAACTACAGAATGGACTTTACTTTCTGGAAATTAATGACGGAAATAAAACAGGAATAAAAAAATTAATTATTGATAGACAATCAACATCGAAACGCTAACAGCACTGTTCAGACGTAGCAAAATTAATGGTCAATTTGCATCGGAATGAGGTGGTCAATTTAATCGGAATATGCGCTGTACTAAAAATGGGAGGGTTACACTGGTACAATAGAAATAGAGGGCATTCGGCGTTAATGGATTAACAATTTTAGAATTTGAACAATTAACTAAAAATAAATATGTGGCATAGGGCTTAACTTTTTTGTCCACTTTTTAGTAGAAATTCTATAACTCAAAGCATCTTTACCTTTTTTTACTACCTTTGTTTGTAATAGTTAGTTTTTATAGATAAAACTGCCGTTATAGGCAAGTTTATGAAATGACGCAATTCATAAAAAAATAATTTAAAGGAGAGTCCAGAACCCCCATATAAAAAAACGGGGCGAAATCTGAAAAGCCATATTAGCAAGAAAAATTAAAAAAAAATGGAAAATCTCTTAAGTCTAGCACAAATGGTTTTGGCATTATCTGTTGCCTATGTTTGGATTTTTAGGTATGATAATGTTGTTAAAGAATTCAGACAATTTGGATTAAATGACTTAACCCGCAATTTTGTAGGAGCAACTAAAATTGCTCTAGCAACATTGCTTGCTGCAGGCATTTGGTATCCACCCTTAGTCCAAATTCCTTCAGTACTTATGGGTCTGTTTATGATATCGGCTCAATATTTCCACTTGAAGATTAAAAATCCATTTATTAAACACATACCCTCTCTAATTCTTTTGATTCTTTGCGCATTTATTGCGTTAGGATCAATTCAATAATTCAGATATGACTTTAGATATAATTTGCGTTCTAATATCCAGTTTGTCATTCTATGCTTATGTAGCTTCCTATTTCATATCACCACACATGAAAAACGAATTCAAACGATTTGATTTAGAAAAACTTGGTCTATTAACAATAATCTTAGAATTTTTGGGAGCTACAGGTTTATTAGTTGGACTAAAATTCAGTCCAATTTTAACAATTTCATCTTTCGGCCTTGGTCTTCTTATGTTGTGTGGTTTTATAGTGAGATTAAAGTTAAAAGATAGTGTCTGGATTTCTTCACCATCTATTTTTTATATGTGCTTAAATATATATATATTTATGGCGTCAATAAGGTAATTTTAATTAACAATCACAGATTTTATAACCTGGAACTCCAATAAACGGGATAGCCGAAAACCGAACAAAGTAGGCAAACAAAATAAATAACAAAATGAAAAAAAAATTTCTACTCCTTATATTAATTACGACAACAAGTTTTAACTTCTTGTCAGCACAATCAACTTCTCCAACACCTTATTGTGTAGCAGACTTTGACGACATGATATTTGCTCCAGTAGCAGACGCTATTTTCAGCGTTGCGTTTGGAACATTAACAAATGTAACCAATGCTCAGTTTGCATCACCACATTATGTTTTCTACAATAACTTATCCATACCCAATTTAGTAAAAGGAAGTGCTTACACATTGACAGCTATCTTTGATGTTCACGGTGGTGCAGGTTACGGAATATGGATAGATTATAACCAAAACAACGTATTTGAGGATTCCGAAAAAGTAAGTGGTACAGCAGTTGGAACACCATTAAATATTTCGTCAAGTACAACAATTACCACAAGCATTACAATCCCTACAACAGCAATGACAGGTACAACAAGAATGAGAGTGCGAATAGTTGAAGACGACAATTATACAGGGGGCGCAAACGGTTATTCAATTATGCCTTGTAATGCAAGTACATCAGATACTGATGTAATGGATTGGGGCGAAACAGAAGATTACACAATCAACATTACATTACCAGTTGGAATAAATGAATTAAGCGAAGTATATAATCTTATCATTTATCCAAACCCTGTAACAACAACGTTAACATTAAATAAAAATGTTTCAGACAATTTAACCTACAAAATCTTTAATCTTGGAGGACAAGAAACTCAAACAGGAACAATAAACAATTCAGGAAAACAAATTTCTGTTTCTACATTATCAGACGGAATTTATTTTTTGCAATTATTTGACAGTAACAAATCTTTGGGACAACAGAAGTTTATCAAAACAACCAAATAAAACACGCTAAAAAAAGACACCACTACCGATAACAGCTAAGGTTTCGTTGCGCCTTAAAGGCTAACAACGAAACCGACGTTGCACGAAACCGGCTGTGTGGTAAGGGGTATAAGGTTATGGATTTGTTATGGGGATTGCGTTTTGTTTATCAAAACGGATTGTAACCCTCCTTTTTTTAATACAACTCCAAAATAGACATTTTTATTAATTTCATTTAATTTAGCTTCGAAATCGCCAACTTTTTGTAGCTGTAAAAAATCCGTTATACGGCATCTAAACGGACATTTCCCCCCTCGACTGGAGATGGCTGTAAGTTGTCTCTAAATAATTTAGATTTATCCTTACTAACTTTAATTAAATTGACCCAAAACATTAATCAAAAAATCATTATTTATTTATGGCAAAAAAAAAATTAAGCTCGGTATTAATTATTACTACATTATTGCTGTTGAGTTCATGCAAAAAAGACTCTGAGCTTCCTCCTATTGATGAAAGCGTTGATTTAGACGGTTACATAATTAATGATTCCTCTTTAATTAATCCTGCCTCATTTTTGCTTTCAGCAGCAATTAAAAATCCAACAGCATTAGATTTAGATAAACCTGTAATAATTACAGTACACGGTTTTACTGCAAGTAATTATGAGTGGACAGAATTCAGAGATTGGGCAAAAAGCAAAACTGATTTTTACACTTCTATGGTTTTACTTGGTGGGCACGGCAGAAATTATAGCGAATTTAAAGCTTCCACTTGGCAAAACTGGCAAGCACCAATTATTGATGAATACAATGCGTTAAGACAATTGGGGTACAAAAAAATAAATTTCATAGCATCTTCAACCGGTTGCCCACTGGTATTAGAAATGTTAAGTTCAGATAAAATTTCAACGGATGTTTTAAAGCATATTTTTTTTATCGACCCCATTGTTTTGCCATCTAACAAACTACTTTCACTTATTCCTGCAATTGGCAGCTTAGTTGGCTATTCCGAAACAACATTAGAACCCGGAGAAAATGGTTATTGGTACAAATACCGTCCGCAGCACGCATTAAAAGAACTTGAAAAATTTATTAGGCAGGAAAGAAAAAAACTTGAAAAAGGAATTGTACTCCCTGCAGGAGTTACCCTTAAAGTATTTAAATCCGAAAGAGATGGTTCCGCAGATCCAACCAGTGCTGTGCTTTTATCTAAAGGAATTAAACTAAATGACGGAACTAAAATAGAAATTGAAATGATAAATTCAGATTTGCATGTTTTTACCCGACTGCACGGAAGAAAAACTATTACTGCAGAAAATAAAGCGCTTCAATTAATAACATTTGAAGAAGTATACAAATCATTATAAATTATAATTATGTACAAAAAATATTTTATTTTACTAAGCGTAATTTTATTTGTCCTGTCAAATAAATCTATTGCAGAAACAGAAAAAGATTCTGTTTCCAAATCAAAACAATCATTTGCGCTGGGTTTACGTTTTCAAAAAGCCGGTGGCTTTTATTGGTCAAACGGAATCACTGCTGAATATTTCAATAAAAAAATCTGGAAAAATAAAATGAGTATTGGATTTAATTTTGTTTCTTCTAAAATGGGCACCGCACTTGGTTCAAATGCAATTTCTTTTTTTGAAGCCGATCTTTCGGCAACAAAGTATTTTCGTAACTCAAAAAACTTAAAGCCATTACTTAGATTAAATGCCGGTTATGCTCGTGCCAATTTTGGTTCAGATGTTTTTAAAAACATACCTAATCAATCAATGCTTTTATCTTTAGAAACAGGGGCTTCCTATGAATTTAAATTTCCTTTAAAAATAGCATTAAGCGGCGGGTACAACTTTATCAGCGGAAACGGAATAAGTGGATTGGGAACTATTTTCCCAGTATATGCTCAGTTTTCAATGTTATTAAAATTATCAGATTTTAAAAAATAAAAATGACCTAAATCTCCAAAACTAAACCGTATCGTTCTTCATTTTACTTGCTTTATTTTTTCATCAATTCTACCCAATCTTTCTTTTTTGAAAATACATTATAAGCTTTGCAAAATTGGCCTTAGCGGAAACCCTATGACGATAATGCAATAAACATCTAATAAATATGGATAGACGACATTTTATAAAACAATCAACATTACTTTCAATCGGTGGAACGTTAATCCCTTCAACATTTTTATCTGCCTGCCGAAAAGAAAACTTATTTGAAGATATAAACTATGAGGGTAAAATTTTAATTATTGGTGCAGGTGCAGCCGGTTTATATGCCGCCTATATTTTAAAATCTAAAGGCATTAATTTTCAAATTTTAGAAGCATCAGCAAATTATGGAGGACGACTCGGTAAACTCACCGGGTTTGCCAATTTCCCTGTCGACCTTGGTGCTCAATGGCTGCATGGGAAAAATAATATTTTGGGCGACTTGATTAAAAAGTCAAACACTAAAATAACTTTAGACGATAGTGGTACAAAATATTGGTTCAATAATCAATTGATAAATTCTTTACCCCAAGATGCTAACATTTTTGAAGGCGATGATTTACCCGATATTTCATACAAAGATTACGCTTTGCAAAAAGGATTAGGCGATGAATACAAATACATTGTTGAAAATATTGCAGGCGACCAAGGTGCTGCGGCTTCTCGACTTTCAGTATTTGGCAATAATGTAGAAGAAGAAAATTGGAACTCTGGTGATGATGATTTTAAATTTCAAGAAACTTTCTTTGATTTAATTGAAAATCAAATTGCAAGTAAGGTAAAAGATAAAATTTTACTTAATACAATTGTTTCCAAAATTGATTATTCGCAATCGGAAATCATAATAACAGATAGCCATAACAATATATACAGTGCAGGAAAAGTTATTATAACCGTTCCTATTCCTGTTCTTAAAACGGGAGACATTCAATTTATTCCTGCATTACCAAATGAAAAAACAACTGCATTTTCAAAAATAGGGATGGATGGAGGAATGAAAGTTTTTCTAAAATTTAGTAATAAGTTTTTTGACCAAAATATAATTGGTGGACCAATTTGTGCTGCTTATGCAGATGAAAGTATTGGCAAGGCACAAAACGACAATGTTTTACTTGCTTTTATTATGGGCGAACAAGAAGAGTATTTAACAGCCTTAGGCAGTGATACAGCCATTACAACAGCTTTACTTCAAGAATTGGACGTGATGTATAACGGACAAGCAACGGCATCATTTATTGCTTCTCACGTTCAAAACTGGACAACCAACCCTTTCGTTAAAGGAGCTTATTCTTACAGCACTATTGGTATTGGAGATGCTAGAAAAATTTCATCTCAGTCAATAAACAAAAAACTATATTTTGCCGGTGAAGCAATGAATACAAACGGACACCACCAAACTGTTCACGGTGCTCTAGAAACAGGTTATAGAGAAGTTATCAATATATTAAACGACGTTAAAAAATGAGATTAGGAATATTAAGTATTTTGCTTTTTGCTTATAACATTACATCGGCTCAAGAATTTAAAGCCGATGTTTCTTACAAATACATGTATTCAAATCAATGGGACAAAACTATCCAAACATACAATTTTAGCCGTCCTTTCCTAAAAGAAAATCAACCACTTCTTATGAATGGATTAAACACTTCTGTTTCATATATTTTCAAAAATGAGAAAAACCTTAAAAATGGAATAAACTTATCCTATTCCTATTTCAGAAGTGCGGCAGAAAATGAAAATTTTAATAATACACTTAATCTGCATTTTGTAAATCTAGGATACATTCTTCTTTACGAAAACACCGAAAAATGGAAAGGGCTTTATTTGGAATTGATAATTTCAGCCACTTCAAGCGGAATATTTAGAAATATAAACGGAGAACCTTTTGAATATGATGAAACAAAATCAAAAGCTTTTGGTATAGGTGGGGATATACTTTTGAAATTTGGCTATTATTTAAAATTGAAAAACAAAAGTTTCTTATCTCCATTTTTATCTATTGGATACACTCCCTATTTATATTCAACAAATAGCGAAGCTGTAATTAACCAAACCAAAGGGCTTACAAGTAAAAATTGGACAGGCATACTAACGACACAAATCGGCTTGAACTTCAAAATTAGGAAGTAAACCAAATGACTGAAATCAAAATCACCTACAGCATAAGGTCATCCGCCAAAAGTACCTGCAAAAAATTGTCGGTATGGGGTTTAAATGATTTGTTGCGCTTCTTAATCACCAACTTCTTTTAGATTCAAATCGTTATGCTTCATTGCAAAAATGATAGCGTAAATATAAACCACACTGACAAAAAAATGCGTATTATTACAAAACAACAATTAAAAAAAAACTAAATTCAAGTAACAAACAATTAAAAACAAAAAAGTTAAACTCTTTGTTTTGAAGTTAGGCGTGTGATTAACAGCTCAAGCACAAAAAGCAACCAACGCCAAAGACATTGATGCATAGGGTAGCGGAGAAACTGCTGCTTATTCTTTAAGGCAAATTGTTTATACCACCAATACTGATTCAAACGTTTTGGTAGCAGATGGTATGCAGCAACCTTGAGGGTTTTATATTGAGTTAGGTATAGATAAGCATTCTATTAATTTGGAATTAGTTGTATACCCAAACCCAAGAAATATTTATTTAACTCTTAATTTAGGTAAAGATGGCATATTAACTTTCAACTTTACGACATCGTCGGAAAATTAATTAAAAGTAAAATAAATAATAAGCAGCTACGAAACTATCAATTTAGGGAATTTTGCCATTACCACTTATTTAAAAAAAGTAACAAACAATAATAACGAAGTAAAAACATTTAAAATAATTAAAAACTAAAAAAAAATGAAAACAAAAAAATATTCAATCTTAGCAGGGCTTTTATTAACGGCAAGTGTATTTGCTCAAGCTCCACAAAAAATGAGTTATCAAGCTGTAATTCGCAACATTAACAATGCACTGGTAACCTCAACATCCGTTGGTATGAAAATAAGTGTTTTACAGGGCTCATCATCCGGAACTTCTGTATATGCAGAAACGCAAACACCAAGCACCAATGCTAATGGTTTAGTAAGTTTAGAAATTGGAACAGGTACAGTTATCACGGGCACATTTGCTACTATTAATTGGGCTGCAGGACCTTATTTTATTAAAACAGAAACCGACCCAACTGGCGGAACCTCTTATACCATTGCTGGTACAAAGGAATTAATAAGTGTGCCTTATGCTTTGTTTAGTGCAAACGCAGGTGTTGGCGGTTTTACACACTACCTTGGCGAAGCCTTTAATGGTGGAATAATTTATTACTTATACAAAGGTAGCGATGGTTTAGAGCACGGGCTTATAGTAGCACTTACCGCAAGTACTGCTGCTTGGCAAACATCAAGTACATTAGTAAATGCTAACCTTACCGAAGATGGCGCCTATAATACAGGTTTAATGACTGGTAGCCCAGCGGCAACTTATATTGCCTCATTAGGTGCAGGGTGGTACTTACCAAGTATTGACGAATTAGGATTATTATATTACAACCGCTACAGTACCCAAAAAGGCTTGCGAGCAGGTGGTAACACTTTATTATCAAGTTTAGCTTACTATTGGAGCAGTACAGAGTATAATGCTTCCAGTGGCTTCTACTTCAACTTCTCCAGTGGATACGCTTACTACGATCCTAAGGCAGCTTCTTACACCGTTCGTGGAGTTAGAGCTTTTTAATAATTTATCTATTTAACAATTTTACGAATAAAACGAAGCTGTCGTTTTTTAAAGAATTATGGCATTATGCTATATTTTAATAATTTTTAAAGAGGTGTTTAAGTTGATACTCTTATTGTTTTTGCTTATAAAAGACTTCCCCAAAAACCCAGGTAACCCAAATAGTATTATAATATTTATTTATGGCGGCACTCATTTATTTCAATAAAATCGTTCCTGCTTAATTCTATATATTTACGTTATTTAATTTAAAAAATTCTAATTTTAACACGAATTTCTAAACTAGCAGCAGAATGAAAATGTTCACAAGAAACAAAAAAATAAAAAATATTTTTATACTTTCTTCCATTTTCTTAATGCCTTTATTTAGTAAATCTCAAAACATAGGCTTGGGAGCAGATGCGATTTACAATTTCCAAACTGAAAGTGTTGGTGCCGGTGTAAGGCTTAATATTTTCCCTAATAGCAGACTAAGTTTCGTACCTCAATTTACTTATTATTTTGCATTCAATAAAGTAAATGAATATTTTCTTGGATTAGGTTTGGAATATAAATTTATTAGAAGAGAAAGAATTAATTTTTATGTTATTGCTCATGGAGCTTATAATAATTGGCTAAATTACGAAGCTTCAGCAATGGAAGGTGCTAAACCTAATAACTGGAATTTTGATGGAGGTATTGGCATTAGCACCAACACCTGTCTTCGTCCGTTTTTAGAATACAGATATAATCTTAAATTTATGGAAACCCATTTACGTTTAGGAATACTTTATATAATTGGTTGCAGAAAAGGTGGAGGCAATAGGGGCAAAAGATGTGATGCCTATAATACAAGCTAATTTGATTATTGGTTAATATGCTTATAAAATAAATTTAATATCATACCCAACCTTATTTTTTTTATTACGTTTATACTATTATAGAGAATAATGCACAAACCTGAAAAAACTATGATTATGAAAACAGAAAATCCACTAAAATATATTCTGGTAGCAGCTACCATGCTTGTAATTTATACTGCCTGTAAAAAGGACAGAATAGAAGAAAGCGTATTGAATGCGTATGAATCACCTAATAATTATTTAGACTCGAAAAAGGAAGCCGAGCAGGAATTTGAAATCACTTCTGATTCCTCCAGTGGTCCAATTATAGGAAACCAGGGGACTCATATCTGGGGTGGCAGAAGCTGTTTAATGTATCCTAACGGAGATTCAGTTACTCTGCCTTTTACAGTAAAATTAGTGGAGCTGTATACACCCAAACAAATGATTTATTACCAGATGCCTACTGTAGCTTCAGATACTATTTTAGAAACGGATGGAGAAATAAGACTAAGAGCATTTAAAAACGGAACTGAATTACTTCTTAAACCGGGCTGTTCCTGGTCAATAAAAATGCCAAATACTGCTCCCGAAAATTACATGCGTATTTTTTATGGTTTTCAAACTGCCAATTATGTTAACTGGACTGATAACCCTTCATCACTTGGTGTAACCACTAGCTTCTCCCCTATTTTTGCAACTACTACAGATGGCTATTTGGCTTCCATAGTAAAATTAGGTTGGATAAACTGCGATTTTAAACAAGGAAGTAGCACTAATTATCAACTGACATTTGCCTCTTCAACTGATAACCTAACCAATGTAGCTATTTTTATTTATTTCCCAGCTACCAAAACAGTGATGCAGGTTTATAATATGGCCTCGGGATCTATACCGTCCGGCGCCGCTGTTAAAATAGTGGCAATAGCTGTAAATACTAGCGGACAGTTATTTAGTTATTATCACAACCTGACAGTAACTGCTGCTGCACAGCTAGAGGTTACGATGGCTGCTACAACTGATCCAGCTATTGAAGCTTTACTAAACAGCTTATAAAAAATTGAAATAAAAATTAAAAACGGAGGCTTTTGAAAAAAAAGTTTCCGTTTTTAATTTTCGGTATCGTAACATGTGAGCTAAGAGTTCAATGGTAAAAGGTAAAAGTAAGTGTCAAAATAATACTTCTGTCCAACTTTAACGAAAAAAATCAGCTGGTTAGGGTTTGCATTATCTAACTTTTGTAATTCCATCTCTTAAAAGGCTTGTTTTATATGTATTTTCTCAAAACATAAACACTTAATTTTGTAATAAAGTGTAGGGTGGATGTTCTGAATTTACTCTTTTTTTATGATAGCAATTAAAACATAAACACTTATACAAATCCATATTTGAATATGAACAACATTTCTACTTGTTCCAAAAAAAGTTTTAATTTTCAGATGTTGTTTTATCCATTTAAAGAATAAGTAAACTTACCAACGCTATTTTTATAATACCTTTGCTAAAAGCACTTTACCTTTATTCATCAATTTTATATTTTACCCTAGAATTGAAATCAAAGAACAGTTATCTAAATCAATAATATTATAGATTACAAAATTTTCACTCTCTTTATAGTGGGAAATTAGTGACAAAATAGTACTAAAAATATTTATTCAACAAAATGACAAAATCAATTTTTTCTACAATCGCTTTGATGTTCGTTTTTACGATTTCCAAAGCACAAACTATTGCAATGCCTTTTAGTGGTATGGATTGCAATGGCAATAATGTTGACCTATTTGCCGACTTAGATGCTGGGAAAGCAGTAATTCTACATTTCTTTATGCCAAGTTGTGGCAGTTGCCCACCATCGGCACAAAAAATTCAGACAATGGCAAACAGCATTAACGCAATGCACCCTGGAATGGTTAAAGGTTATGCTTTTCCATATCAAAATTCAACAACTTGTATTTATGCTGCAGGTTGGGTTTCTTCAAACAATTTAGGAACTCTTTACACACCAATGAATAACGGTGCAGCACATGTAGCACATTACGGTGGTTTTGGCATGCCTACTGTTGTTGTTTTAGGTGGTGCAGACCACAGGGTAATGTTTTCCACACAAAGTTTCAGCACAAGCGACACAACAGCAATGAGAGACAGTATAATTGCTATGATAAACAGCACTGCTGGTATTGCTAATTTACCAAGTGCCTTAAATAAGTTTACCGTTTATCCAAATCCTGCAACCGACAATATTTCTATCAATTTAGATATGAAAGAAACCGCAAACCTTCTTATTGATGTTACAGATATCACAGGAAAACAACTTGCCATTATTTCCAATGAAAAACAAACAGGAATCGTTACAAAACAATTTAGCACCGCAGCACTGCCGAGTGGAAATTATTTTGTTCGCATACGGGTAAGCGGAAAAATGGCTACTCAGAAACTTACTGTAAATCATTAAACAATTAACAATGAAATTAATAAAAAGAATAGTTTTATCAGTAGCTGTAATAATTGCAACTACTGATATTTCTGTTGCACAAAGTTTTTCAAATACACCAAACGATACTATTAATATTTTTGGTATAATGGAAGATTTACAAACTTTATCTATTGAGCAACTCAATATTTCGCCAAACACTATTACTTTATCATGGGAAAAGGTGAGTGAAAGTGTTCCTTTGCTTTGGGATGCATCTGTTTGTGATAACAAAATTTGTAATACAACATTGGTAGATAGCGGTATGATGAATCCCGTAAATCCATCCGATTATGGTTTGCTTTTGTTACACATTACAGCACACGTAAATTATGGCATGGCAATAGTGCGTTATGCAATTTGGGACATTGCATACCCTGCAATGAAAGACACGCTTACTTATATATTAAATGTAAGTGCAACATCAGGAATAAATAAAGCGGAAAACAAAAATGCTTTCAGCATTTCCCCAAATCCTGCCAAAGAAAGTATTAATATCATTTCAAAATTGCAAACTGGTTTTCAATTTTTGATTACTAACACTTCAGGAAAAGAAGTTGAAAATGGTATTTCAAAAACAAATTCAATTTCAGTAAATACAGAAAATTTACCAAACGGGGTTTACAACATTTCGATTTTTACAGAAAATAAAAGCGTTAACACTAAAAAAATCTTAATTCAAAAATGAAAATAATATTTCGCATCATTTTATTTTTTCAATGTGCTTGGGTAAATGCACAAAATCCGCTTTTAATCCCTCCTTTAATTACAGGTACAAACTTTAATTTGAATGTGCAAAGTGGCACACAAATATTTTACGGAAGTACACCAACGCCTACTTATGGAATTAATGGCACTTTTCTTTCACCAACAATTATGGTAAATAAAGGCGACAGTATAACTTTAAATGTTATCAATAACCTTAATATAAAAACTACCATGCACTGGCACGGTTTACACGTTTCAGCTATGAATGACGGTGGACCGCATCAAATTATAAATCCAACAACAACTTGGAGTCCTTCCTTTAAAGTAAGAAACAATGCAAGTACATTTTGGTATCATCCACACGGAGTAAACCAAACCGAACAACAAGTTTCAAAAGGACTTGCAGGATTATTTATAGTTAAAGACAGTGCAGAAGCAGCATTAATACTCCCAAGAACTTACGGTGTAGACGATATTCCTTTAATTGTTCAAAACAAAGCATTTGATGTATTACAACAAATAGCAATTGCAACCGATATGGATACCGCAATATTTATAAACGGAACTTTAAACCCCTATTTCAATGCTCCTGCACAAGTAATTCGTTTTCGTTTATTAAATGCTAGCAGTTTACGGACTTACAATTTTGGTTTCAGCAGCACACAAACCTTTTATCAAATTTCAACAGATGGAGGTTTGCTTGACACTGCACTTGCACTAACGCGATTAAAAATAAGCCCTGGGGAAAGGGCAGAAATTTTAGTAGATTTTGCGGGTATGCAATCACAAACTATTTATTTAAAAAGTTTTGCTTCTGAATTACCTAATGGAATTTACGGTTCATTAACTGTAGGTGCTGGTGCAGACACAATTCATGAATACGAAGACAATTTTTTAAACGGAGCAGACTATAATTTAATGCAAATAAATATAGTTGCACAAACAGGCTCACCCATTGTAACTATTCCCTCATCATTAGTTCCTTATATACCTTATAACCCAACAAGTGCAACTAAATATAGAACAATTGTGATGGACACTATTCGTTTGTTGCCCATTGACAAACCCAACAGGGCAGAAGGCCCATTTGGAATGAATAAGCAAACTTTTAATATCGACAGCATCAACGAAGTGGTGCATTTGAACACAACTGAAATCTGGACATTGGTAAACAAAACATTGGTTGCACACCCCTTTCATATTCACGATATAGAATTTAATATTATCGAAAAAAGCGGATTGCCGCCTTCGCCTAGCGAAAAAGGTTGGAAAGATGTTGTATTGGTTATGCCAAACGACAGCGTAAAATTTATTACCAAATTCACAACATTTGCCGACAACACATCACCATATATGTATCACTGCCATTTACTGCATCACGAAGACGATGGAATGATGGGCAGTTTTTTAGTAATTGACACAACAGCATCAACAGGAATAACCGAGATGAATATTGAAAACAATTTTTCAATTTCCCCAAACCCAACAACAGGAATTTTAAACATCAATTCAAAAGATAACAATAAATTTTCAGTAATACTTTTCAATTCAGTAGGAAAAAAAATTGAGGAAACTCATAGCATTCAATATTTGAAATTAAACATTAATAATTATCCTGCTGGTTTCTATTTCATTCATATACAATCAGGAAATAAATTAATAACAAAAAAAATAATCAAGCAATGAGAAAGATTTTACTTTTATCTTTTATCTGTATTAATACATTTGTTTCCGCGCAAAATGGTATCACTTGGACAATGGGAATGAATATTTCTACCAATACATACAGCAATATGCACCCCAGAATGGCATTAGACCGTTTAGGAAATCCATTAGTAGTTTGGGGGAAAATGAGTAATGAATCTGCTTATTTTTCAAAATGGAATGGAACAGCATTTACAACACCTGTTAAATTAAATCCATCGTGGATGACAATTGCAACGGCAAGCTGGCAAAGCGCCGACATTGCAGCACATGGTGACACCGTTTATGTTGTAGTTAAAAGAACACCAGAAACAAACGACACAAACCGCATTTTTATTTTCAGTTCGTTCAATGGTGGTAATTCATTTAACACACCAGTAGAATTAGGTTTTATAGCTGATAGCATTTCACGTTTCCCAACGGTAACAACCGATGCAACAGGAAACCCAATTGTTGCATATATGAAATTCAATGCTTCATTTATGGACAGCCGTTGGGTAGTTGCTAAATCAACAGATTATGGCAATACCTTTTCAACCGATGTAAAAGCAAGCGGTTGGGGCAGTTCTGCAGAAGTTTGCGATTGTTGCCCAGCTGCAATTGTTTCATCTAGCAATAAATCTGCAATACTTTACCGTGATAACAACAGCAACATTCGTGATATTTGGACAGGCATATCAAACAACGATGCAGCATCTTTTTCAACTGGTTTTGAAGTGGATAATAACAATTGGATGGTAATGAGTTGCCCTTCAAGTGGCCCCGATGGTGTTATTATTGGCGATACGCTTTATTCAACTTTTATGAGCAGCGGCAGCGGAAACTATCGAACCTATTTTAGCAAATCTTCAATTAGTACAGGTGCAATAGGAAGTTTTTCAAACCTTACAGGAGCAATACCAGGATTAAGCCAACAGAACTACCCAAGAATTGAAACCGATGGAAACGCAATGGCGGTAGTTTGGAAACAAACAGTAAGCGGTGTTGCACAACTTCCAATTTTATTTACAAATAACATTTCAAACGGATTTCCTGCAAGCTATGACACAGTTGATCTAGATAACATCACAAATGCCGATGTTGCCCTAAAAAACGGCAAAATTTATGTAGTTTGGCAAGACGATGCTACAGGAACAGTAAAATATCGTAGGGGCACATACACCCCAATTAGCACAGGAATAAATAAAGAATTTGAAAATAATTTTTCAATTTTCCCCAACCCTGCAACAGATAAACTAAACATCATTTCTCCCGACAATAAAATATTTTCTCTTAACATTTTAAATTCATTTGGCGAAAATATTTATTCAATAAAAGCAACATCAAACTTGCAAATTGAAACTTCAAGCTTCGCATCTGGACTTTATTTTATTCAAGTAAATTCTCAAAATAAATTATTTACTCAAAAATTTATAAAACAATAAGAAAAATATTTTTATCCTTGGTCGTTGCAACAAACAAAACTTCACTTATGGGCATTTTTGTATGTTTAAATTTTAAAAGAAGATGCCAGTAGCTTCCTTAAAAAAAGTCGATGAAATACACAAAAAATTAAGAACTTTGGGAAATTAAATAAAAAAATAAAATGAAAAACTTATTGATTCTTATAATTTCCCTGCTCACGATTGGTTTTGCTAATGCGCAAAGAATTTATGATGGATCAGGTAGGTCCACGGGAAGAATAGATGGAGATAGAATTTATGATAGTTCCGGCAGAACAATTGGAAGAATAGATGGTGATAGAATTTATGATGGATCTGGTAGAACCATTGGCAGTATTGATGGAGATAGAATTTATGATGGCGCTGGAAGGACAATTGGCAAAGTAAATGGTGATAAACTTTATGATGGCTCGGGAAGGACAATTGGCAGGATAGATGGAGATAGGCTTTATGATGGTTCTGGCAAAACAATAGGCCGTACAGAAGGATTAAGAAAAGTACAAATAATAATATATTTTTATTTCTTTATTTAAAACTAGCACCTATATATTGCTCTATTAAAGGCAAAAATATTTTTTATAGCTGTTTTTTTTATTTATTTTTGTCAGTAATAATTTCATATTTTTTTTAAAGTGCGAAATATCAAATAGCTAATCTTTAGCTTAATTATAAAAACAAAAAGACAAAAACATTATATGAACGAATATTTAGAGAAAATTAAAAAGGCCACAGAACCTTTAAGACAGCAAATTGTTAATCATAAAGTTTATTCAGCAATAAATGACATAGACGATCTGCAAGTTTTTATGCAGTATCATATTTTTGCAGTTTGGGACTTTATGTCATTACTAAAAACCCTGCAAAATAATCTTACCTGTACTACCGTTCCTTGGTTCCCTAAAGGCTCGGCCGATACAAGACACCTTATTAATGAAATAGTTGTTGGTGAAGAAGCTGACATTGATAGCTTCGGCAACAGGAAAAGTCATTTTGAACTTTATCTTAACGCGATGCACCAATGCGGTGCAGACACTTCGCAAATTGAAAAATTTATAGAGGTATTAAAAAAGACAGGAGACTTTATTGCAGCGTTTTTAGCTTCCGAAACACCTATTGAAGCTAGTAAATTTGTTGATTTTACATTTAAAATTATTGGAAGTAACAAAGATTATTTACAAGCAGCAATCTTCACCTTTGGAAGGGAAGACCTAATTCCTGGAATGTTCGTATCATTAGTAAATGACATACATAAAAATTTCCCTAACAGTATATCAATTTTTAAATATTACCTTGAAAGGCATATAGAGGTTGACGGAGACCACCACAGTCATCTTGCATTACAAATGACATCCAACCTGTGCGGAACCAACGAACAATTTTGGAAGGAAGCAGAAAAAGCTACTGTTGAATCTTTGCAAAAGCGTATTGACCTTTGGGATGGTGCTTATAAAAAAATTATGAATAGAACAACTACTGCTATAGCAGCATCTTTCTAAAAGTAGGGGTTCCTATTGGTGAATTGAACTTTTGCATTTAACGTACATTAATTTAGCCTAAAAGGCATTTTATCCCAAAGATGCCCCGCTCGCTGCATGTGATAATGTAATTGCGCTATTTTACATAGGTTATTACTGCAGGTCTATTGCATATTTTTTTGTACAGGCTTAGCTTAGTATGATGAATATAATCAATCTTAGTTTTTATGGAGAGGTAAATTTATTATTTTTTATTTTTTAGTTTGGCATTTTTTATTGAGTCAATTTTTTCCTGTTCAGGTGCATGATGAGTAATTGCTCTTACTTTATCCGTTTTTTCAATCCAATTCTTTTTTGTTACTTGTTCAGTGCCTACTGTTCCTGAAGCAGGTGTTTCATTTTGTGCTTTTTTATTATCTGTTGTAATGGAGCTGTCTTTTATTATTTGTTTAGTTTCAATTACATTTGCTACTTTTTTCTGTTGTAAATTTTGACATGAAAAGCAAAAGAAACAAATGAAAGCTACCTTAGTTAGCAATAATAATTTTTTCATTTTTAATGGTGTTTAAATTATTTTTAATGATTAAAAAATAAGTCCCTGGTGAAAGATTTGCTTTGTTGAACGAAAAAACATTTTCACCTTGTACTCCTTTTCCATTATATAATTCCTTCACCATTTTCCCTGAAATATCAAAAATACCAATTTCAAGATTAGTGTTTTCAGAAAGCAAAAAATCTATGGTAAATGATTCTAAAACAGGATTAGGAAATACCTTGAGTAAATTTTTATTATTAACTTCTTTTATTCCAGTTATTGAGTTGTCGTGAATTTCAGCAACCCAAGTGTCCCAACTATTACTTGAGTTACCAAACATTCCACTCATCCATATGGAAGGGTTAATGCTGTTATGTTTTCGTGCGGTGCCAGTATAATCTCCCCACCTTTCTACCGTTGAAGAAGTCTGACATGCAAAACTGCTTGATTTCACCAATGTTGAGTTTGACCAATTCATTCCATCATCGCAATTTATAACTCTTACTTCTGGATAAATAGAGGAGCCGGCTCTACCAAAACCAATCATTACAGATTTATCAGTAATGTTGGTAGCAAAAGAAGAAACTGAAGGATAAGAATAGTCATAAGTGCCAGATAGACCATACATACTGGACTGATTGGTTTGAGAACCTACATTTAATCTGTTATAATTTATGCCATTCCAACCATTTCCAATATCTGAATGAAAAACAAAATGAATTATACCATTTAAATAAAAACCGCTAAGTGTTCTACAATCTCCATTATCAAGTAAACAAGATGTTCCTAATTGATAAGAATTACCAGCTGGAGAATACGCAGTAGTAGATACTGAATAATAATTTAACTGTTCGTTGGAGGCAGTCAAGTCATCGGTTAATTCATATAAGCTTATATCCGATGCTCCTGATGATGAAGTAGAAACTAAATAACAACCGGGTCCAAATAATAAATCTTGTCCACTACCAACAGGCAGTAATGTGAAGGGAGAGCCCGCAATATTATTCCAATATTGCCAATTTAGATTTCCGCCCGCATATCCTGCTGCTTTTTGAATTTGATATAATAAAGATTGGTTATACCCTCCTGCTTCGAAGAATAAGTTACCAGTAATATATAATTCATTACTTGAAATAGCCATTTTGGGATAATCAAACCAACTATTATCATTTAAAGGATTACCTGTAAGTTTATATTTCCACCATCCGCCTGTTGCTGGGTTATTTGTTTTTGAAAAGCAGATGCATAAATAACTATTTGCTGCAATTCCCGTGCACTCCTGAAAGAAAAATATAAATCTATCCGCAATTTTATCATACAAAACAACCGGATCACAAGTATTGGTTATGCCGGCATCGTTAAAAAAAGTAGAAATATCGTTATAGTACAAATTATTCCCTAAAATATCATCAATTTCAAGCGTTGCGTTAGCAACGCTTACAATAATTCCTCCATCTGATATTGCAATGGAGTTATCTAAAGGAGAATATCCAGCATTTACATTACCTAAAAAATTCGTCCCTACAACAGGCGTTGTTGATTGTGTTGATAATTCAGAGCTATTATTTTTATTATTCTGAATTTGCCCTTGTTTCGATATAAATTTCTCAGCTTTAATTTTTTTAATCAATTCAAATTTCGGTTCTTGAGGTTCAAATGATTTGTATTTTGTTGATAAAATTGGTTTCCATTTTAAATCAGCTGTTGGCGTGTTCAAGCTCCCTAAACATGACAAAGTAAATACTTGAGACTTTGTTGCACTACCAAGTTTTTTGTTTTCGTCTAACTTTAGTTTTTGATCCTGCGCAAATGTGCTCAAACCAAAAATAGTGAGCAATTGAATGATGAATAATTTTATTTTCATTTATCTATTAATTTATTGCAAATATAAGTTAATATTTATGACAGTTTAAAAAGGCAGTATGTAATTTAGGTTTTTTGCCATTGAATTTTTCTTTTTTTATGCTTACTAGGATAAAAAAGTATTTCGGTGCGATGCCGGTTCGAATAAACCCTGTTTAATAATGTAAAATCCTCAACACATCAAAATTATTTTAATCCTAAATCTATCACAGCATTTTTTTGATAGTAAAGTTCAAATTAACATTATGTTGTCTTTTTGCATTTACAATAAAGGGGGGCAGGCTATTCTATACTAGTGGCGTCAATAATAAAAAAATGTCTGCAAAATAAATACTTATTTTAAAAATACCCGCAAAAGTTCAATATTAGTTTTCCCTAATTATCAAATTCTAATCCCTATCACCAAAATATCATCCACCTGTTCTGTTCCTGCTTTCCAATTTTCTATAAAGTTATCTAAATATTCTCCTTGTTCCTGCATTGGTTTATCTTGAATATCCACTAATATTTCTTTAAACTTTTTGGTCATTAATTTTTTACCTTTAGGTCCGTTAAATTGATCGGCAAAACCATCGGTGCTTAAATAAATTGTATCGCCTGCCTGTAATTTTATTTCGTGTGTTTCAAAATGTTGATTATCGTCTGTTAAGCCACCAATGGCTCTTTTAGTAGCTTTAATTTCTTTTAAATTAGTTTGGCCACGAGGTATAATATAAAGTGGGCGATTTGCTGCAGCATAATGTAATATTACACCCTCGCCTTCGTATTCACCTTGGCTGAGGCTGCAAAGCGCTATGTCCATTCCATCTCTTGTTGATTCATTACTTTCTGATTGGCGTAAAGCGTTTTTAATGCCTATGTTCAATAGTTTTAAAATTTCTGATGTATCTGAACTTTGAGCAACAGCATCCGATAATTTACTTAAACCAACCATACTCATAAATGCACCCGGCACTCCGTGACCTGTGCAATCACCGGCAGCAATAAAAGCCACTCCCCTCCCCTTTGGAATTAAGCTGGGATTGAGATGAAAAAAATAAAAATCGCCACTAACAATATCTTTTGGTTTAAAAAGCACAAAACTATTTGGAAATGCTGCCAATATATCTGTGTAATCTGGAAACATTGCACCTTGTATGCGCTTTGCATAATTGATACTATCTAAAATTTCTTTTTGTTTCTCAACTACTAAATGTTTTTGTTGGACAACTTCTTTTGTTCGTTCCACAACTGTTATTTCCAAAAAATCTTTTCGCTTTCTAAGCGCAACAGTCCTCCATTTATATATCCCAAGCAACAAAATAATAAATAAGGTAGCATCAATACAATACATCCACCATGTTCTCCACCAGGGTGGCAATACCACAAATGTGTATGCAACAGGCTCACACCATACCCCTTCTGGACTTTGGGCTTTAACTTTGAAGGTATAAGTGCCTTCATTAATATTACCAAAACTTGCAGTAGTTGTTTTTGTTAATGGATTCCATTCATTATCATAGCCTTCTAGCATAAACTGATAGTTCACCAAATTGGGCTTACCTGTTTCAATAGCATTAAAATCAAAACTTACATTATGAAATTTATAAGGTAATACAAGGTTTTCGGGTAGGGGATAAAAATTTGTGATGCCATCAAATTGAACTCCCGAGAACTTTTTTTGCTGCCTATCAAGTATTTCTTTAGGAACAATTTTACCAAAAGCGTTGAACGCTGCAAGTAGCATTGTTGCACTATCTACAAAATTTGCAGCCGAATCTTTTTTAGTCTTGATACTTGATACCTGATACTTTTTACTTTGATTAAACCAACAAATATTTTCTTGATTTAATTTCACATTTTGAATAACCACCGTTGGAGGTTGATTATTGCGAAGCAGTGCAGCATAATCAAATCTTACCAAAGCCGTTTTATCAGAGCCTGTTCCAGCCCACATAATTCCTTTACTGTCTATAAACATAGAGTTTTGTCCAGCATTCACATCCTTTATAGGATAACCGTTTGCCGAATTATAATTTTCAATAACAAGGTCATAGTTTTTCAACTCCTCATTGTTCATATTATTTTGAACTGGTATGTTGTGTAAGGCGGGGCTGCCTCTTAACTTTGGAGTGAACGAAACCGCTACCCCCACTCCAAAGTTTGTTCCAATTGCTATGTGCTGTTGTTTGGTAATTACTACTTGCGTAACACCATCATTGGGTAATCCTTGAGCGGTAGTAAAATTGGCAAAAGATTCCCCATCATATCGGCTCACACCGCCACCATAAGTGCCGAACCATAAATTCCCTTTGCTATCTTGGGTTATACTCAAAACGTCGTTATTTGCTAATCCTTGAGCAGTAGTAAAATTGGTAAAAGATTGCCCATCATATCGGCTCACACCGCCACCAACAGTGCCGAACCATAAATACCCTTTGCTATCTTGGGTTATACTCACAACGGAGTTATTTGCTAATCCTTGAGCAGTAGTAAAATTGGTAAAAGATTGCCCATCATATCGGCTCACACCTCCACCATAAGTGCCGAACCATAAATCCCCTTTGCTATCTTGGGTTATACTCCTTACGATGTTTTTTGCTAATCCTTGAGCAGTAGTAAAATTGGTGAAGGATTTAACAAGTTTTCCATTTTTTCTATTTAGGTCTTGTTGTGCGTCTTGAGGAATAATCTCTCCTCTTTTCTCAGCAGCTTCCATGTCCTCAACTCGGTTCCCATCATATCGGCTCACACCTCCACCAAGAGTGCCGAACCATAAATCCCCTTTGCTATCTTGGGTTATACTCATTACTTTGTTATTTGCTAATCCTTGAGCAATAGTAAAATTGGTAAAAGATTTCCCATCATATCGGCTCACACCTCCACCATCAGTGCCGAACCATAAATCCCCTTTGCTATCTTGGGTTATACTAAAAACGCTGTTTTTTTCTAATCCTTGAGCGTAAGTAAAATTGGTAAAAGATTGCCCATCATATCGGCTCACACCTCCACCAAGAGTGCCGAACCATAAACACCCTTTGCTATCTTGGGTTATACTCAAAACGTAGTTATTTGCTAATCCTTGGGCAGTAGTAAAATTGGTAAAAGATTGCCCATCATATCGGCTCACACCGCCACCATCAGTGCCGAACCATAAACACCCTTTGCTATCTTGGGTTATACTCACAACGGAGTTATTTGCTAATCCTTGGGCAGTAGTATAATTGGTAAAAGATTTAACAAGTATTCCATTTTTTCTTTTAAGGTCTTGTTGTGTTCGTTGAGGAATAATCTCTCCTATTTTCTCAGCAGCTTCTATGTCCTCAACTCGGTTCCCGTCATATCTGCTCACCCCGCCACCACCCGTTCCGAACCATAAATTCCCTTTGCTATCTTGGGTTATACACCTTACGGTGTTATTTGCTAATCCTTGGGCAGTGGTAAAATTGGTAAAAGATTTAACAAATTTCCCATTTTTTCTTTTAAGGTCTTGTTGTGTTCGTTGAGGAATAATCTCTCCTCTTTTCTCAGCAGCTTCCATGTCCTCAACTCGGTTGCCGTCATATCGGCTCACCCCACCCTCCGTTCCGAACCATAAATTCCCTTTGCTATCTTGGGTTATACTCCTTACGTTGTTATTTGCTAATCCTTGGGCAGTGGTAAAATTGGTAAAAGATTTAACAAGTTTTCCATTTTTTCTTTTAAGGTCTTGTTGTGT